>VYLK01000073.1_pt1 | contig 40024 bp, 33 predicted proteins | sample 5114321 | NCBI WGS metagenome assembly VYLK01 (sample SAMN12291792, study PRJNA351875) | freshwater metagenome | isolation source: freshwater lake | place: USA: Michigan, MSU2 Lake | collected 2011-08-16
TGGGGCGGGCTGGCCTGTGCGGCGGCCTACGCACTGCTGGCCGGCTGGGGCGTGCCCGCGCAGCGCACGGTGGGCATGATCGCCGTGGTGGTGCTGCTGCGCACCGCGGGCGCGCGTTGGCCGCTGCACGCGGTGCTCCTCGCCGTGGCGCTGGCCGTGGCACTGGGCGACCCCTGGGCCTTGCTGCAGCCGGGCTTCTGGCTCAGCTTCGTGGCGGTGGCGTTGCTCGTGGCCTCGGAGCCGCTGCAAGGCGGGCCGGGCGAGCCGGTGCCCGCTGCCGGCTGGCGCAGCGCCGCCTGGGGCGCGCTTCGCGGCGGTCTGCGCACCCAAGCCGTGGCCAGCGTGGGCCTCGCGCCGCTGACGTTGGTGTTCTTTCAGCAGCTCTCGCTGGTGGGTTTTGCGGCCAACCTGCTGGCCATCCCCCTCGTCACCTTGCTCGTGGTGCCGATGGCCATGGCCGGCGTGCTGCTGCCGCCGCTGTGGAGCCTGGCGGCCCAGCTGGTGCAAGGCCTGATGGCGCTGCTGCAGGCGATGGCGGCCTGGCCCTGGGCCTTGTGGCAAACGGCCGCAGCGCCACCCTGGGCCCTGGCCTGTGGCCTGATGGCCGGCGCGCTGGCGGTGCTGCCGTTGCCGCCGCGCCTGCGTGTGCTGGCGCTGCCCCTGCTGCTGCCGCTGCTGTGGCCGCCCGTGCCGCGCCCCGGGCCGGGGCAGTTCGAGCTGGTGGCGGCCGATGTCGGGCAGGGCACGGCGGTGTTGGTGCGCACGCAGAACCACCTGCTGGTCTACGACAGCGGCCCGGCCTACACGCCCGAGGCCGACGCCGGCAGCCGCGTGCTGCTGCCGCTGCTGCGCGCCCGCGGCGAGCAGCGCATCGACCTGCTGATGCTCAGCCACCGCGACACCGACCACACCGGCGGCGCCGCGGCCCTGCTGGCCGGCTTGCCGGTGCGTGAGCTCGCCTCGTCGCTGGAAGACGGCCACCCGCTCATCGCCAATGCAGCTGCGCGCCAGCTGCTGCACCGCGCCTGCACCGCCGGCCAGCGCTGGGTGTGGGACGGCGTGCAGTTCGAACTGCTGCACCCGCCCGCCGAAGCGCTGGCCGCTGAGCGCCGCGGCAAACCCAACACGCTGAGCTGCGTGCTGCGCGTGCAGGCCACCGCCCCGGCCCCTGGCAGCGGACCACCCCCCAGCGCGCTGCTGACAGGCGACATCGAAGCCGCGCAGGAGGCCGCCCTGGTGCAGCAGCACGGCGCCGCGCTGGCCAGTCGGCTGTTGCTGGTGCCGCACCATGGCAGCAAGACCTCGTCCACGCCCGCCTTCCTGCAGGCCGTGCAGCCGGCGCAGGCCGTGGTGCAGGCGGCCTACCGCAGCCGCTACGGCCACCCTGCGCCTGAAGTGATGGCGCGCTACGAGGCGCTGGGCCTGCAGCCGCTGCGGACAGACCGCTGCGGGGCCTATGTGCAGGCGGCCGATGGCAGCGGGCACTGTGTCAGGCAGGTGAGCAGGCGTTACTGGCATCATGGCTCTGCGGTGCCGCACCCGGCGCCCCCGGCCGGGCGCCCATGAAGCGCCCAGCCACCCCCGGCGCCACGACGTGGCCCGCCGCTTGCAAGCAGCACGGGGTCTTGCCCCCCGCACCCTGGCCCAGGAGCCTCTGCCCGTGTCCATCCATGTCGCGCTGAACCACGTCACGCACTACCGCTACGACCGCCGGGTCTCTCTGTCGCCGCAGGTGGTGCGCTTGCGCCCGGCCCCGCACTGCCGCACGCGCATCCTGAGCTACTCGCTGCGCGTGGAGCCCGCGAACCACTTCATCAACTGGATGCAGGACCCTTTCGCCAACCACCTGGCGCGGCTGGTCTTCCCGGAAAAGACGCGCGAGTTCAAGGTCACGGTCGATCTCGTGGCCGAGATGTCGGTGCTCAACCCGTTTGACTTCTTCCTCGAGCCCGAGGCCGAGAACTTCCCCTTCGCCTACAGCCCCGAGACCCAGGCCGACCTGCTGCCCTACCTCGCCAAGGGCGAGCTCACGCCCAAGTTCAAGGCCTTTGTGGAAAGCGTGTCGCTGGAGAAGCAGCGCACCATCGATTTCCTGGTGGGCATCAACCAGCGGCTGCAGAACGACATCAGCTACCTCATCCGCATGGAGCCGGGCGTGCAGACGCCCGAGGTCACGCTCACCAACGGCAGCGGCTCCTGCCGCGACACCGGCTGGCTGCTGGTGCAGACGCTGCGCCACCTGGGGCTGGCGGCGCGTTTCGTCTCGGGCTACCTGATCCAGCTCAAGCCCGACGTGAAGGCGCTCGACGGCCCCAGCGGCGCCGAGACCGATTTCACCGACCTGCACGCGTGGTGCGAGGTCTTCCTGCCCGGCGCTGGCTGGATCGGCCTGGACCCGACCAGCGGCTTGCTGGCCGGCGAAGGCCATATTCCGGTGGCCTGCACGCCCGAGCCCAGCACGGCCGCGCCCGTCAGCGGCGCGGTGGACGAGTGCGAGGTCGAGTTCAGCCACCTGATGGAAGTCACGCGCATCTACGAATCGCCGCGCGTGACCAAGCCCTACACCGAAGACCAGTGGGCCGCCATCGAGCAGCTGGGCCACACGGTCGATGCGCAACTCGCTGCGCAAGACGTGCGCCTGACCATGGGCGGCGAGCCCACCTTCGTGGCCGTGGCCGACCGCGACGCCGCCGAGTGGAACACCGACGCCCTGGGCCCCACCAAACGCGGCCTGGCCACCGAACTGGTGCACCGCCTGCGTGAGAAGTACGGCCAGGGCGCCTTCCTGCACTTCGGCCAGGGCAAGTGGTACCCCGGCGAGCAGCTGCCGCGCTGGGCCTTGAGCATCTGCTGGCGCGCCGACGGCCAGCCCTGCTGGCAGAACCCGGCGTGGTTCGCCGACGAGCGCGAGCCGCACCGCTACACCGCGGCCGATGCCGAGACCTTCCTGCACACGCTCACCCGCCGCCTGGGCCTGGACGCCAAGTTCGTGCAGCCGGCGTTTGAAGACACCTACTACTACCTCTGGCGCGAGCGCCGGCTGCCGGTGAACGTCGACCCCTTCGACGCCCGGCTGGACGACGAGATGGAGCGCGCGCGCCTGCACCGCGTCTTCAACCAGGGCCTGAGCGCGGTGGTGGGCCACGTGCTGCCGCTCAGTCGCGAATGGCACGTGGGCCTGGCCGGCCCGGCGTGGCGCACCGGCCCCTGGTTCCTGCGCGACGACCGCATGTACCTGATCCCGGGCGATTCGCCCATGGGCTTCCGCCTGCCGCTCGATTCACAGGCCTGGGCCGCCAAAGGCGACCGGCCTTTCCCGATGCTGCAGGACCCCTTCGCCACGCCGGCGGCGCTGCCCCCGGCGGCGGCCTTGCGCCGGCAGCAGGCCACGGGGGCTGCCACCGTCGCGACGGGGCTGGAAGGCGCCGAGGGCGGCTTGGACGGTGAGGGTTTCCAGGCCGATGCAGGCTCTCCAGTGGCCACGGGCGCGGCCGGCGGCCGCCCCGGCCTGGGCCGCATGGCCACCGAGCACAGCCCGGAGCTTCCCTTCGCGCGGGATCCGCTGGCCGTGCCGGCGCGCTTCGAATCGGCCGGCGAGCTGATCCGCACCGCGCTGTGCGTGGAAGTGCGTGATCCGCAGCGCGGCAACGGCCCCAAGGCCGAGCGTGAACACGGCGGCAAGGCCGGCGTGCTCTACCTCTTCATGCCGCCGCTGAAGTTCCTGGAAGACTACCTGGAGCTGCTGGCCGCCATCGAGGCCACCTGCGAAGACACCGGCATGAAGATCGTGCTGGAAGGCTACGGCCCGCCGCGCGATGCCCGCCTGAAGACCCTGGCCGTCACGCCCGACCCGGGGGTCATCGAGGTCAACATCCACCCCGCGCACGACTGGGCCGAGCTGGTGGACCACACCGAGTTCCTGTACGAGGCCGCGCACCAGACGCGCCTGAGCACCGAGAAGTTCATGCTCGACGGCCGCCACACCGGCACGGGCGGCGGCAACCACTTCGTGCTGGGCGGCGCCACGCCGGCCGACAGCCCCTTCCTGCGCCGGCCCGATGTGTTGGCCAGCCTCATCACCTACTGGCACAACCACCCGGCGCTGAGCTATCTGTTCAGCGGCATGTTCATCGGCCCCACCAGCCAGGCGCCGCGCTTCGACGAGGCGCGGGGCGACCAGGTCTACGAGGTGGAGATCGGCCTGAACGAGCTGGAGCGGCAACTGGGGCTGTATGGCAACGTGCCCCCGTGGATCGTCGACCGCACGCTGCGCAATCTGCTGGTGGACGTGACCGGCAACACCCACCGCAGCGAGTTCTGCATCGACAAGCTCTACTCGCCTGACGGCCCCACCGGCCGCCTGGGCCTGCTGGAGCTGCGCGCCTTCGAGATGCCGCCGCACGCCCACATGAGCCTGGCGCAGCAGCTGCTGCTGCGCGCGTTGCTGGCCTGGTTCTGGCGCGAGCCCTACCGCGGCCGTGGCGCCACGCGCCTCACGCGCTGGGGCACGGGCCTGCACGACCGCTTCCTGCTGCCGAGCTTCGTGCAGATGGATTTCGGCGACGTGATGGCCGACCTGAACGCAGCCGGCTTCGCCTTCGAGAGCGCCTGGTTCGCGCCGCACTTCGCCTTCCGCTTCCCGCTCATCGGCGACGTCAAGGTGATGGGCATCGAGCTCACGCTGCGCAACGCGCTGGAGCCCTGGCACGTGATGGGTGAAGAAGGCTCAGCGGGCGGCACGGTGCGTTATGTCGATTCGTCGCTGGAGCGCCTGGAGGTCAAGGCCACGGGCCTGAACGGCAACCGCCATGTCGTCACCGTCAACGGCCGCGCGCTGCCTCTGCAACCCACCGGGCGTGTGGGCGAGTACGTCTGCGGCGTGCGCTACCGCGCGTGGCAGCCGCCCTCGGCGCTGCACCCCACCATCAAGGTGCACGCGCCGCTGACCTTCGACATCGTCGACAGCTGGCAGCACCGCAGCCTGGGCGGCTGCCGCTACCACGTGGCCCACCCGGGCGGGCGCAACCACGATGCCTTCCCGGTCAACGCCTACGAAGCCGAGAGCCGCCGGCTGGCGCGCTTCTTCCGCTTCGGCCACACGCCGGGGCGTCTGGACGTGCAGCCCGCGGCGCCGAGCCTGGAGCATCCGTTCACGCTCGACCTGCGGGTCTAGCCCGTGCCGGCCCCCAGCCGCCGCCGTGTAGCCTAGCGCGCATGCCGTCCAGCCAGACCCAGAGCCCCACGCAGAGCATGGCGCAGAGCCAGTCGCAGGGCTCGCTGCCTTTCGAGGCCGCGCCCGGCGCCGGCGCGGCCGGCGTGCACACGCTGGGCAGCCGCGCGATGCCGGCCGATGCCGGCGTGTGGGACGAACTGCGCCGGCCTGACGGCAGCCTGCGCCCGGCTTGGGAGGCCTTCGCGCAGGCCCTGCCCGGGGCGAACGAGGTCGACCTTGCCGATGATCTGGACCGCCGCGTCGGCCAGGTGGCGCAGCGCATCCGGCAGGACGGCGTCACGCACAACGTCTTCAGCGACGACCCGGCCGTGGCCGCGGCCTCGCGCCCCTGGAGCCTGGAACTGCTGCCGCTGCTCATCGAGCCGGCCGATTGGGCCCACATCGAAGCCGGCGTGGCGCAGCGCGCCCATCTGCTGCAGCGCATGCTGGCCGACCTGTACGGCACCGGCCCGGGCAGCCAGCGCCTGCTGCACGAAGGCCTGCTGCCGCCCGCGCTGCTGTTGCGCCACCCGGGCTGGCTGCGGCCGATGATCGGCGTGCAGCCGCCGCCCGGGCCGGGCGGCGCCGAAGGTTTGCGGCTGTTCATCGTCGCCTTCGACCTCGCCCGCGGGCCTGACGGCCGTTGGTGGCAGGTGGCGCAGCGCACGCAGGGGCCCTCGGGCCTGGGCTACGTGCTGCACAACCGCATGGTGGTGGCGCGGCAGTTCCCCGAGGCCTTCCGCGAGCTGCGCGTGCAGCGCATCGCCAGCAGCTACCGGCGCCTGCTCGACACGCTGGAGACGGCGGCCGGCGAGGTGTCGCGCCGCCTTGGCGACGGCCACACGCCGCGCGTCGTGCTGCTCACGCCCGGGCCCTACAGCGAAACCTACTTCGAGCACGCCTACCTGGCGCGCTACCTCGGCCTGCCGCTGGTGGAAGGCGGCGACCTCACCGTGCGCGGCGACCGCCTCTTCCTCAAGACCGTCGAAGGCCTGGAGCCCGTGCACGGCCTGATGCGCCGCCTGGACGACGACTGGTGCGACCCGCTCGAGTTGCGCCCCGACAGCGCCCTGGGCGTGCCCGGCCTGCTGCAGGCCGCGCGTGCCGGCACGGTGGTGATGGCCAACGCGCTGGGCAGCGCCTTCCTCGAATCGCCGGCGGTGCAGGGTTTTCTGCCGGCCATCGCGCGGCGCCTCACGGGGCAGGAGCTGCTGCTGCCTTCGCTGCCCACCTGGTGGTGCGGCGAAGGAGCGGCCTGGGACGACGTGCGCGATCAGCTCGACGACAAGCTCGTACGCAGCACTTTCCCGCGCGGCGGGCGCACCTCGCAGCTGCGCGACGCGCAGGCCGCGGCGGTGGACGAAGACCCCGACGCCTGGACGGTGCAGGGCCGCCTGCGTTTCTCGCGCGCACCCATCTGGGGCGCTGGGGTGGTGGCGCCACGCCCGGCCATGGTGCGCGTCTACGCCGTGGCCGACGCGCAAGGCCGCTGGCACGTGCTGCCCGGCGGCATGACGCGCGTGGCGCGGCGCGAAGAGGCCAGCGTCAGCATGCAGCGCGGCGGCACGAGCCTCGACACCTGGGTGCTCACCGAAGGCCCCATCGACGCCTTCAGCATGCTGCCGCAGCGCCTGCAGGTCGACGACATCGCCCAGCGCCGCCGCCCCGTGAGCAGCCGCACCGGCGAAAACCTCTTCTGGCTGGGCCGCTACACTGAGCGCACCGAGCAGCTGGTGCGCCTGGCACGCGCGACCTTGATGTTCCTCGACGCCGACAACGAGACCGCGCCGGCGGTGCGCCAGGTGCTGTCGGCGCTGGCGGTGCAGACCGGCCTGGCGCCGCACGGTGTGCCGACGCTGTCGCAGAGCGCGCACCTCTTCGAGCGCGCCGTGCTCGCCGGCCTGGGCGACCGCCTGGGCAAGGACGGCACCACCAGCATCGCCTACAACCTGGCGGCGCTGGAGCGGGCCTCGATGGCGCTGCGCGAGCGGCTCTCGTCTGAGCACTGGGGCCTGATCCGCGCCATGCGCGAAGGCTTTGCGCGTGACCTGGAAACACCCAACGGCCAACTGCCCGGCCTGGCCCAGGTGCTGCCGGCGCTGGACCGCCTGGCGCTGCAGCTGGCCGCCGTGACGGGCGCGCAGACCGACCGCATGACCCGCGACCATGGCTGGCGCCTGCTGACCGTGGGCCGGCTCATCGAGCGCCTGATCGGCGTGGCCACGCGCCTGCGCGCCTTTCTGGAGGCGCAAGCCCTGGGCACCGCCGAGGGGGCCGAGCTGCTGCTGGAGCTCTTCGACAGCCTGATCACCTTCCGTGCCCGCTACCAGCGCCACGAAGACCTGCTGGCGCTGACCGACCTGCTGGTGCTGGACAGCACCAACCCGCGCGCCTTTGCCGGCGTGCTGCGGCGCCTGCGCACCGAACTCGGCAAACTGCCTGGTGAGCCCGAGGTGCTGGCCGAACTGCTGGCGCTGCTGCCCGCCGAGGGCGCGGGCCTCGCGCTGGACGAGCTGCGTGAAGTCGACGAAGCCGAGCTCGCCCGCCGCCTGCGCCAGCTGGCGCAGACGCTGGGCGGTGCCGCAGCGCGCCTGGCCGAGCGCGTGGGCGAGCGCTACTTCACGCTGGCGCAAGGCGTCGACCAACGGGTGTGAGCCGGGGCATGCGTCTGCACATCGAGCACCTCACGCGCTACGACTACAGCGCCCCGGTGTCGCTGGCCCACCACCTGGCGCACCTGCAGCCGCTGAGCGACGCCCACCAGCAAGTGCTGGCTTTCGACCTGGCCGTCGACCCGGCGCCGGGCGCCTTGAACGCCAGCACCGACGCGCTGGGCAACGCCGAGCACCACTTCAGCCTGGCGCAGCCGCACCGCAGCCTGAGCGTGCGGGCCACCAGCGTCGTGCAGGTGCAGCCGCGGTTCACCGGGCTGGAGCCGGCGGCCTCGCCAGCCTGGGACCTGCTGGCCGAGCGGCTGCGCTATGTGGCGCGCAAGGCCTTCGAGCCGGCGGGTGAGTTCGCGCTGCCTTCGCCCTACGTGCCGCGCCTGGCGCCACTGCAAGCCTACGCCGCCGAAAGCTTCACGCCCGGCCGCCCGGTGGCCGAAGCCGCCATCGAGCTGATGCAACGGGTGCACGCCGACTTCGAATACCGCAGCCGCAGCACCGACATCGACACCCCGCTGGCGGCGGTGTGGGAGTTGCGCCGTGGCGTTTGCCAGGACTTCGCGCACCTGATGGCAGGGGCCATGCGCATGCTGGGCCTGCCGGTGCGTTACGTGAGCGGCTACCTGCTCACGCGTGCGCCCGAAGGCGAACCCGAAGGCGGCCGCGTGATGACAGGCGCCGACGCCTCGCACGCCTGGGTGCAGGTGTGGTGCCCCGGCACGCCGGGCGTGCCCGACAGCGGCCCCGGCGCCGGCTGGTTGTGCCTGGACCCCACCAACAACCTGGTGCCCGGCAGCGGCCACGTGCGCGTGGCCGTGGGGCGCGATTTTGGCGACGTGACGCCGCTGCGCGGCGTCATCCGCGGCGGTGGCCGCCACACGCTGACCGTGGGCGTGAGCACACGGGTGGCCGGCCCCGGCACAGGGCCCGCGCCCGATGCATCGAGCCCGGAACAGGGCTTGCTAGAGACATCCTGATGGAGAACGAGAGACCATGAAGACGGCCTTCGACGAGATGCACGGTGCCGAGAGCGCGGTGCGCGAACAGTACGAGGTCTACGCCCGCTGGCTGGCGCAGCAGCCGCGCGACGTGATGCAGGCCCGGCGCGAAGAGGCCGAGGTCATCTTCCGCCGCGTGGGCATCACCTTCGCGGTCTACGGCGCGAAGGACGAAGACGGCTCGGGCACCGAGCGCCTGATTCCCTTCGACCTGATCCCGCGGGTGATCCCGCAGCGCGAATGGTCGGCCATGGAAAAGGGCCTGGCGCAGCGCGTGACGGCGCTGAACCGCTTCATCCACGACGTCTACCACGGGCAGGAGATCCTGAAGGCCGGCATCGTGCCCGCCGAGCAGGTGCTGGGCAACGCGCAGTTCCGCCCCGAGATGATGGGCGTGAACGTGCCGGGCGACGTGTACTCGCACATCTCGGGCATCGACATCGTGCGCGCGGGCCAGGCCGACGGCAGCGGCGAGTACTACGTGCTGGAAGACAACCTGCGCGTGCCCAGCGGTGTGAGCTACATGCTGGAGAACCGCAAGATGATGATGCGGCTCTTCCCCGATCTCTTCAGCATGCACCGCGTGGCGCCCGTGGCGCACTACCCCGACCTGCTGCTGGAGACGCTGCGCGCCGTGGCGCCCAGCGGCGTCAACGAGCCCACCGTGGTGGTGCTCACGCCCGGCATGTACAACAGCGCCTACTTCGAGCACGCCTTCCTGGCGCAGCAGATGGGCGTGGAACTGGTGGAGGGGCAGGACCTCTTCGTCAAGGAAGGCTTCGTTTACATGCGCACCACGCAGGGCCCGCGCCGCGTGGACGTGGTCTACCGCCGCGTGGACGACGACTTCCTCGACCCGAAAGCCTTCCGCCCCGACAGCACGCTGGGCTGCGCCGGGCTGCTGGACGTCTACCGCGCCGGCAACATCGCGCTGTGCAATGCCGTGGGCACGGGCATCGCCGACGACAAGAGCATCTATCCCTACGTGCCGAAGATGATCGAGTTCTACCTCGGCGAGAAGCCCATCCTCAACAACGTGCCCACCTGGCTGTGCCGCGAGAAGGACGACCTCGCCTACGTGCTCGACCACATGCACGAGCTGGTGGTGAAAGAGGTGCACGGCGCTGGCGGCTACGGCATGCTGGTCGGCCCGGCAGCGACGAAGGCCGAGGTGGCCGAGTTCCGCGAGGTGGTGAAGGCCAAGCCCACCAACTACATCGCGCAACCCACGCTGAGCCTGAGCACCTGCCCCACCTTCGTGGACAGCGGTGTGGCGCCGCGCCACATCGACCTGCGCCCCTACGTGCTGAGCAGCGGCAAGACGGTGCAGACCGTGCCCGGCGGCCTGACGCGCGTGGCGCTGAAGGAAGGCTCGCTGGTGGTGAACAGCAGCCAGGGCGGGGGCACCAAGGACACCTGGGTGCTGGAAGACTGAAGGAAGGGAGAACGACCATGCTGTCACGCACTGCCGACCACCTGTTCTGGATGGCCCGCTACATGGAGCGGGCCGAGAACACCGCGCGCATGCTCGACGTGAACTACCAGACCAGCCTGCTGCCGCAAAGCGCCGACACGGCCGAGCAGGGCTGGCGCGGGCTGCTGTCCATCAGCGAACTGACCTGGAGCTTTTCGCAGAAGTACAGCGAGGTCACGCCGCGCAACGTCATGGACTTCATGGTGCGCGACGAGGCCAACCCGTCCAGCATCGTCTCCTGCCTGCGCGCAGCGCGCGAGAACGCGCGGGCCGTGCGCGGCGCACTCACCACCGAGGTGTGGGAAACGCAGAACCAGACCTGGCTGGAGTTCAACCGCCTGATCCGCGGCGACGGCTTCGAGCGCGACCCGAGCAGCCTCTTCGAATGGGTGAAGTTCCGCAGCCACCTGAGCCGCGGCGTGACCGTGGGCACCATGTTGCAGGACGAGGCGCTGCACTTCCTGCGCATCGGCACCTTCCTGGAACGGGCCGACAACACCGCGCGGCTGCTGGACGTGAAGTTCCAGGCGCTGTCGGGCGGCGATTACTTCGGGCCCGGCGCTACCAAGGAAGGCCACGAGGTCGACTTCTACCACTGGAGCGCCATCCTCCGGTCGGTCAGCGGCTTCGAGATCTACCGCAAGGTCTACCGCAACGTGATCCACCCCGAGAAGGTGGCCGAGCTGCTCATCCTGCGCCCCGACATGCCGCGCTCGCTGGCCGCCTGCCTGAACGAGCTGGTGATGAACCTGGAGATGGTGTCCAACCAGCACAGCAGCGAAACCCTGCGCCGCGCCGGCCGCCTGCGTTCTGACCTGCAGTACGCGCGCATCGACGAAATCCTCGCCACCGGCCTGCACGCCTACCTCACGCAGTTTCTCGACCGGGTGAACGACATCGGCGTGGGCATCAGCCAGGACTTCCTGGTGCCGATGGCGGCTTGAGGGCTGGCCGCAGGCCCAGCGGCCTGTGGCGCGCGGGGCCCCCAGACTTGGGGTGAAGCTTCGTGCCAGTTCGGGCGGCGCCGCTGCAAACAGCGCCAGAATGGGTGCATGAACATTTGCAACTCCACGCTGCGGGCCCCTGCGCCACCCCCAGGCGGCCCGCTGCGCCGACTGGGTTGGGCGCTGGCCTGTTCGGTCGCCTTTGGCGGCGCATCGATGGCCCAGACCCCCGACAAGCCCTACACGGTCGAGATCTGGTCCGACGCCACCTTCGGCCCTGACGGCAAGCTGCAGAAGCTGGAGGTGGCCGATGCCGCCACGCAGCCCGCAGCCTTCGTCGAGCGCGTGAAGAAGCAACTGTCCAGCGCACGCATCCCGCCCGTCACCGACAGTGCGGGGCAGCCCGCGACCTTCGAGACGGGCGTGCGTGTGATGTACCTCGTCACCCCGGCGGCCACCGGCGGCACCGTGCGCATGACCGGCATGACCATCGAGCCGCGGCCGGTGAAGCGTTATGGCGCCTCCGAGCCCGACGGGCTGCCCTACGACACCACGCTCAACGTGCGCTTGGTCTGCACCATCGACACGGCCGGCGAGTGCAAGGAACCGAAGGTGCTGGAAGCCGATGGCACCTACCCGGTGCTGCGCCGCTGGGCCATCGCGTCCCTGCAGGGCTGGCGCTTTGCGCCGCAACGCATCAACGGTCAGGCGGTGCCGGCCGAGGTGGACGTCACGCTCTCGCTGCGCATCGACAACTACCGCCCGGCCGATTTCCGCAACCCGCTGAAGATCGGAAGCTGAGCATGAAGCCGCTGTTCACCCTGTCCTTGCTCATCGGGCCTTTGCTGGCCTGCGCCCAGATGTCTCAGATTTCCCAGGTCACCGCCACCCCGCCCGTCGCCCGCCAGGTGCCGCACACCGTCAAGAGCCCGAGCGGCGACCGCACCGACGAGTACTACTGGCTGCGCGACGACGACCCCAAGGCCAAGCGGCCCGAAGTCATCCAGTACCTCGAAGCCGAGAACGCCTACACCGAAGCCAAGCTCGCACCCTTGGCCGGGCTGCAGAAACAGCTGGTGGCCGAGATGCGCGCGCGCATCAAGGAAGACGACAACTCGCCGCCCGTCTACGACCGCGGCTACTGGTACTGGCGCGAGTTCAAGGCCGGCGACGAGTACCCGCGCCTGATGCGCCAGCGCGGCAATGCCGAGCGCATGGATGCCAAGGCCAAGCCCGAACTGCTGCTGGACCAGCCGGCGCTGGCCCAGGGCCAGGCCTACTACCGCGTCGGCGCCACCGCCGTCAGCCCTGACGGCCAGCTGCTGGCCTGGACCGAAGACACCACCGGCCGCCGCATCCACACGCTGCGCTTCAAGAACCTCGTCACCGGCCAGATCTACCCCGACGCCGTGCCCGGCACGCTGGAAGGCATGGCCTGGGCCAACGACAACCGCACGGTCTTCTACATCCTGCAAGACCCGGTGACGCTGCAGAGCGGCCCCGTCTACCGCCATGTGCTGGGCACCGATGCCAAGAGCGACGTGAAGGTCTATGAAGAGGCCGACAAGACGCTCTTCGTCGGCGTCGATCGCACGGCCTCGGGCAAGTTCGTCGTCATCGGCGTGCGCGGCACCGAAACCGCCGAGACCCTGGTGGTGCCGGCCGACAAGCCCGCCACGCCCGTGAAGGTGCTGCTCAAGCGCCGCGACAAGGTGCGCCACAGCGCCGACCATCTCAATGGCCGCTGGGTCATCCGCACCAACGAGAACGCGCTGAACTTCAAGCTCGTCAGCGCGCCCGAGAACGCGGCCGATGTGCGCAGCCTGTGGCGCACGCTGGTGCCGGCGCGCGAACAGGCCACGCTGGAAGGTTTTGCGCTCACCACGCGCGGCATCGCGGTGGAAGAGCGTGTGAACGCCGACACCCGCGTGCGCCTGCTCGGCCAGGCTGGCGGCAAGGCGCTGGACCTGCCCGCCGGCACCGTGGTGGCGCTGGGCGAGCACCGCGACCCGGCGGCGGCCCACCTGCGCTACACCGTCACCTCGATGGTGCAGCCCACCGCCACCTACGACCTGCACCTCAAGAGCGGCAAGCCCGTGCTGCGCAAGCTGCGCGAGGTGCCGGGTTACGACGCCAGCCTTTTCGCCACCGAGCGCCTCTGGGCGCCGTCGCGCGACGGCAAGCGCATCCCGGTGACGGTGGCCTGGCGCAAGGACAAGGCGCAGGCCAACGGCCAGGCCCCCTTGCTGGTGGTGGGCTACGGCAGTTACGGTTACAGCTACGACCCCAACTTCTCGTCGAACCGCCCCAGCCTGATGGACCGCGGCTTCGTCGTGGCCATCGCGCACGTGCGCGGCGGCGCCGAACTGGGCGAGGGCTGGTACGCCGACGGCCGCATGATGAACAAGAAGAACAGCTTCAACGACTTCGTCGACGCCACGCAGGCGTTGCTGAAGGCCGGTTGGGGCGCACCCGACAAGGTGTTCGCCAACGGCGGCTCGGCTGGCGGCCTGCTGATGGGCGCGGTGGCCAACCAGGCGCCGCAGCTCTACAAGGGCATGGTGCTGGACGTTCCTTTCGTCGACGTGGTGACCACCATGCTGGACGAAAGCATCCCGCTCACCGCCAACGAATGGCAGCAGTGGGGCGACCCGCGCGAGAAGCCGGCCTACGACTACATGCTGAGCTACTCGCCCTACGACAACATCGAAGCGAAGGCCTACCCGGCGATGCTGGTCACCACGGGCCTGTGGGATTCGCAGGTGCAGTACTACGAGCCCGCCAAGTACGTGGCCCGCATGCGCGCCAGGCGCACCGACAGCAACCCGCTGCTGCTGGCCACCAACATGAAGGCCGGGCACGGCGGGGCTTCGGGGCGCTTCGAGATCCTGAACGAGATCGCGCGCGAGTACGTGTTCCTGCTCGATCTGGCGGGCGCGGCGAAGTAAGCCGCCCCGGGCGATCGCCGGGTGTCAGCCCGGCCCGCGCGCCTGCCGCAGCGCGGTGGCCAGGTCGATGACGGCCATCGCGTAGTACGCGCTCCAGTTGTAGCGCGTGATGACGTAGAAGTTGGCCGTGCCCGCCACGTGCGTGGCCGGTGCTTCGCCGTTCTGCAGCTCCACCAGCGCGAGCAGTCCTTCGTGCGCCCGACCCTCGGGCGAGAGGGTCGCGCCATGGGCCGCGAACTCGGCCGCCGTGAAGCTGGGGCGGATGTCGGGGGCCAGCAGCATGGCTGCATTCACGGGCTCGGTGGGCAAGGTCACCGCGTAGTGCGTGGGCAGGTCGCGCTGCCAGCCGTGCCCGGCCAGGAAGTGGGCCACGCTGCCCACCACGTCGGCGCCGCTGTTCATCAGGTCGACGTGATCGTCGCCGTCGAAATCCAGCGCCCAGCGGTTCACGCTGCCGGGCATGAACTGCGGCAGGCCCCAGGCGCCGGCGAAGCTGCCTTTCATGGTTTGCGGGTCGCGGCCTTCGCGGGCGCACAGCACGAAGAACTCGGCCAGTTCGCTGCGGAAGAAGGCGCTGCGGTCGCGCCGGCCGGTGGGGAAATCGAAGCTCAGCGTGGACAGGGCGTCGATGAGGCGGAAGCTGCCGGTGATGCGGCCGTAGAAGGTCTCCACGCCGACGATGGCCGCTACGATTTCCGGCGGCACGCCCCAGCGCGCTTCGGCCTCGGCCAGCCAGCGCGTGTGCTGCTGCCAGAAGGCCAGGCCGGCGTTGATGCGTTGCGGCTCGATGAAACGCGCCCGGTAGGCCGCCCAGTTCTTGGGCACGCCCACTGGCGGCGGCATGATCAGCTGCTGCACCGCGGGCAACTGCCGGGCCTGGGCCAGTTGCTGGCGCAGCCAATCGGCGCTGAGGCCGCGCTCGGTGGCCACTTCATCGGCAAAGGCCATCGCCGCCGGGTGGCCGGCGTAGGCCGGGCCGGCCGGCGGGCTGCGACGCCGGGCCGCAGGCTTGGCGGCGGCTTTGGCGCGCGGTTTCTGGGCTGGTGCTTTGGTTGGCCCTTGCGCTGCCGCGGCCTGCAAGCCCAGCAGCGCCGGCGCAGCACCCCAGCCCAGCACAGCCAGCGCCGCCAGCCAGTGGCGGCGTGTGGGCGCGTTTCCGGAAGATGTGCTCATGCCCTGGATTTCACCGCACGCGGCAAAGCCGCCTGGAAACGCCGCCACCAGCCGCGTTCCGGCGGTGCCGGCGGGCCGCTCTGCGCGTAGCGCTCGCGGTCCAGCGCATCGAGCATGGCAGCGGCTTCGCCGCCGGCCTCGCCCAACGCCGCCCGCAGGCGCTGCGCGCGTTCACGCGGCCCGTGGTGGGCCTGCACGTCCACGCCCAGCGCGCGCAGCCGCAGCAGCACCTGCTGCTGCAGGCGCAGCCAGGGGTCTTGCCGGCGGCGGTCCCACCAGGCCCAGCTGGCACCCGCCAGCGCGGCGCTGGCCAGCAGCACACCGAGCAGCTGCGCCAGGTCTTGCCAGCTTGGCGCTTCGAAGCCCAGCTCGCGCAGCAGGTCGAACTGCTGGCCGCGGCTGTAGTTCAGCACCCACTGGTTCCAGCGGTTGTTGACGATCTCCCAGGCGTTGCGCAGGCGCGTGGCCAGCGCCGGGTCCAGCGCGTTGACGGCGCCGGCCACCAGCCCGGGCGGCGGCGCCAGGCGGTTGCCGCGCTGCACACGGTCAGGGGCGACGGCCGTGGTGGGGTCCACGCGCACCCAGCCCTCGCCGGCGACCCAGATCTCGGCCCAGGCGTGCGCGTTGCGCTGGCGCACGACGTACCAGCCGTCCTGGGGCTCGGGGTCGGTGCCCTGGTAGCCGGTGACGATGCGCGCCGGCACGTCCATCGCGCGCATCACCACCACGAAGGCGCTGGCGAAGTGCTCGCAGAAACCCAGCTTGCGGTCGAGCCAGAACTCGTCGATGGCGTTCTCGTCGTAAGGGCCGGGCTCCAGCGTGTAGGTGTAGCCGCCTTCGCGGATGTGGCGCAGCACCTGGTTGGCCAGGCTGCGCGCGTCGGCCGTCAGGTTGCCGGGGCGGGCGCGCAGGTCGGCGGCCCATTGCAGCGTGCGCGGGTTGGTGTTGGGTGGCAGGTCGACGAGGTCGCGCAGGCCCACGATGTCTTCGCGCGGGCCGTGGCGGTGCTGCAGGTGCGCGCTGGCCTGCACGCGCACGCGGTCGATGAGTGGGCGGTCCAGCTGCCACTGGCCGTCTTGGCGCAGCTGCAGCTGCCAGCCCGGCAGCTCGGGCGCGCTGCCGGGGGTGTTGGGCGTCATTTCCAGCAGCGGCAGCAGCGGCAGGCGGCTGGGTTCCAGCGTCATCTCGTAGCGCACCGGCTCGCCGCGCAACTCCAGCTGCAGCGGCGGGCGCAATGAGGGCGCGAAGCTCGATTGCAGGCGTGTCCACTCGCGCCCGTTGAAGCTGCTGAGCACGGGCCCGCGGAAGTACATCTGCTCGGGGCTGGGCACGGGCCCGAAGAAGCGCAGGCGCAGCGCGACGCTGTCGTCCTCGGCCAGGCTGGCCACACCGCCCAGGCGCAGGCTGCCCGAGAGGCCGGTGCGGCCCTGCGCGTCTTGCGGCAGCCCCCACAGCGGCCCGATGCGCGGGAACAGCACGAAGAGCACCAGCATCAGCGGCACGCCCAAGGCCGCCGCGCGCGCCGCCACCTTGCCGGCCCGCCACAGCGGTGGCCGGCCCACGGGCAGGTGGGCCAGCGTCAACGCGGTGAGCAGGCCCCACACCGAGAGCAGCAGCCACAGGCCGGTGAGCAGGCTCTGCGAGTAGAGAAAGTGCGTGAGCACGAGGAAGAAGCCGAGGAAGAAGACCACCAGCGCGTCGCGCCGTGCGCGCAGCTCCAGCGTCTTCAGCGCCATCAGCACCACCAGCAGCGTGATGCCGGCCTCCTTGCCGAGCAGCGTGCGTTCGCTCCACCACGTCAGCGCACCGGCCACCATCAGCAGGCCGGCCACCAGCCAGCGGCTGGGCAGGGCGCCGCCGTTCAGCGCCAGGTGGGCGCGCCACAGCAGCAGCGCCGCGGCCATGGCGCCGCACCACAGCGGCAGGTGCAGCGTGTGCGGCGCGATGGCCAGCGCGATGACGGCCAGATGGAAGAGCGTGTCGCGCGTTTCGCGCGGCAGTTGCAACGTGCGCAGCCTGCTCAGCAGGGACGGGGCCGTGTTCATGGGTGCAGTGCCAGCCATTCCAGCGCGGTGCGGCGCTGGGTGTCGCCGCTGCCGGGCGGCAGTTCGCGGCCAGCCAGGCGCAGGCCGTAGTCCAGGCCGGCCAGCTCGGCCGCCTGCACCCAGGCGGCCAGGCGCGACAGGCGCGCCTCGGTGCCGCTCACGCCAGTGTCCAGCACATCGAGCCAGAGCTCGCGCTGCGCGTTGCCGGTGGTTTCGCGGCTGACGAGTTCGCCGCTGCGCGCCACTTTCTTCCACACCACCTGGCGCATGGTGTCGCCGCGGCGCCAGGGGCGCACGCCGTCGAGTTCACCGCCGCTGCCGCGCGGGCTGCTGTGTTCTTCGCCGTGGCGCGCGCTGCTCATCGGCAGCGGTGGCGCGGGGTGTTCGGGTTTCGGCCAGGCCAGCACGCGGGCGGCCGGGCGCCACACCGTCCAGGCGCGGAAGAGGCCAAAAGGGAACAGCGTCTCCACCACCAGCGCCGGCACCGGCTGCCAGCCGCGGCGCGCGGGCAGCAGGCTCAGCTGCACGCTGGCCTGGCCGCCGGCGGGGGCGTCGCACCAGGCCAGGCCGCCGTCGTCTTCGCTCTCGAAACGCAGGCCCAAGGCGGCGCGTTCGTGGCCGGGGTTCTGCAGCACCACGTCCAGCAGCGCCGGCTCGCCCACGAACACCGGCTGCGCCGGCCGCAGGTGCAGCGTCAGGCCGCGGAGGTTGCCGTGCGTGATGTGCATGCTGACCAGCGCTGCACCGGCCAGCAGGAAAGTGAGGGCATAGCCCAGGTTCAACTGGTAGTTGATGCTGGCCAGCAGCATCACCGCCAGCGTGGCCAGGAAGGTGAAGCCCGCCTTTGTGGGCAGGATGTAGACGTTGCGCTGGCCCAGCACCCAGGTGTCCGTCAGCGGCAGGCGGGCCTGCCACCACTGCCGGAAACGCTGGCGCACCGAGAAGCCGGCGAGCACCCCCGCGGCGTTCATGGAATCGGTGTGGCTTCCACCATGGCGCGCACTTGCGCGACCGCACCCCGGCCCGCACCGGCCACGGGCGTGAGCCGGTGCGCCACGGCCTGCGGCAGGATGGCCTGGATGTCGTCAGGCGCCACGTAGTCGCGCCCGCCCATCAGCGCGCGCGCCTTGGCCACGCGCAGCACCGCGATGCCCGCGCGGGGTGACAGCCCTTCCACGAACCAGGCGCCCGAGCGCGTGGCTGCGATCAAGGCCTGCAGGTAATCGAGCAGCGCCTCGCTGGCGCGCACGCGCTGCACCGCGTCTTGCGCGCGCAGCAGGTCTTCGGGCGTCATCACCGCGGGCAGGCTGAGGGCGGCATGGCGGCGGTCGCCGCCCGTGAGCAGCTCACGTTCGGCCGCGCGGTCGGGGTAGCCGAGCGTGATGCGCAGCAGGAAACGGTCGAGCTGGCTTTCGGGCAGCGGGTAGGTGCCGAGCTGGTCGCTGGGGTTCTGCGTGCCGATCACGAAAAAGGGCTTGGGCAGCTTCAGCGTCTGGTTCTCCACCGAGACCTGCTGCTCTTCCATGGCCTCCAGCAGCGCGCTCTGCGTCTTGGGGCCGGCGCGGTTGATCTCGTCGGCCAGCAGCACTTGCGCGAACACCGGGCCGGGGTGGAAGACGAACTGGTCTTTCGCGCGTTCGAAGACGCTCACGCCGATGAGGTCGCTGGGCATCAGGTCGGCGGTGAACTGCACGCGCCTGAAGTCCAACCCCAGGCTGGCGGCCAGGGTGTGGGCCAGCGTGGTCTTGCCAACGCCCGGCACGTCCTCGATGAGCAGGTGGCCGCCAGCCAGCAGGCAGGCGATGCAGTCTTCGATCTGCTGCCGTTTGCCGACAACGATCGTGCTAATCTGGTCGACCAGCTTTCCGAGCTGGTGCGCAAGCTGTGCATCCATGCGCGGCACCATACCCGAATTGCGGAAACCGGATTCCCTGATGAGCACCGTGTTCTACAGCCACCCCGACTGCCGTCTCCATGACATGGGGGCAGGCCACCCGGAGTGCCCGGCGCGCCTGGACGCCATCAACGACCACCTGCTCGCCACGGGCCTGGACATCGCGCTGGAGTTCAAGGAGGCGCCTGCCGCCACCGCCGAGCAGATCGAACGTGCCCACACCACGCACTACGTGACCGAGTTGCAAGAAAAGCTGCAACTCGTGCAGGCCAGCGGTGAATCTCGAGCGCTCGACCCCGACACCGTGGCCTGCCCCGCCACGCTGAGCGCCGCGCTGCACGCCGCCGGCGCCGCCGTGGCTGCCACCGACGACGTGCTGGCCGGCCGCGCCAAGAACGCCTTCTGCAGCGTGCGCCCGCCCGGCCATCACGCCACGCGTGACGAGACCATGGGCTTCTGCTTCTTCAACAACGTGGCCATCGCCGCGCGCCATGCGCTGGACGTGCACGGCCTGAAGCGCGTGGCCATCATCGATTTCGACGTGCACCACGGCAACGGCACCGAGGACATCATCGCCGGCGACGAGCGTGTGCTGATGTGCAGCTACTTCCAGCACCCGCTCTACCCCTACAGCGGCGCCGTGCCCAAGGGCACCAACATGGTCAACGTGCCGATGGCGCCCTACACGCGCGGCCCCGCCGTGCGTGAGGCGATCGAGCAGCAATGGCTGCCGGCGCTGGAAGCCTTCCGCCCCGAGATGGTGTTCATCAGCGCCGGTTTCGACGCCCACCGCGAAGACGAACTCGGCCAGATGGGCCTGGTGGAAGCCGATTACGAATGGATCACGCGCCGCCTCGTCGAGGTGGCGAACCGGCACGCGCAGGGCCGCATCGTCAGTTGCCTGGAGGGCGGCTACCACCTCAGCGCCCTGGCGCGCAGCGTGGCGGCGCACGTGCGCGTGCTGGCCGACGTGGCCTGATGGCACCCGCTGTTGCCAAGTCGGGCCTCGACGCCCAGGAACTCGGCCGCCTGCTGCACGCGCTGTGGCAGCCCACGGCGCTGATCGAGATCGGCGTCATCGTCGGCTGCCTGGGCCTGGCCTGGTTGATCGTGCGGCTGGTGCGCGGGCCCGAAGCGCGCCGCGGCTCCATCTGGTTCGGCCACGGCGTGGTCGACGGCATCTTCTTCCCGGTGCTGGCGCTGCTGCTGGTGCTGCTGGCGCGCTGGGCGCTGAAGACCTGGGTGCCACTGGCGGTGTTCAAGCTGGCGGTGCCGGTGCTGCTGTCGCTGGCCGTCATCCGGCTGACGGTGCGGGTGCTGCACGCGAGCTTCCCCGATTCGCAGCTGGTGCGTGTGGTCGAACGCAGCGTGTCGTGGGTGGTGTGGCTGGGCGTGGTGCTGTGGATCACCGGGCTGCTGCCACTGCTGCTGCAAGAGCTCGACAGCATCCAGTGGAAGATCGGCAGCACGCAGATCAGCGTGCGCAACATCCTGGAAGGCGCGGTCAGCGCGGTGCTGGTGCTGGTGGGCGCGCTCTGGCTGTCGTCGATCCTGGAGGCGCGGCTGCTGCAGGGCGCCACCAGCAACCTTGGCGTGCGCAAGATGGCCGCCAATGCGCTGCGCGCGCTGCTGCTCTTCGTCGGGCTGATGTTCGCGCTGTCGGCTGCGGGTATCGACCTCACGGCGCTGGGCGTGCTGGGCGGCGCCTTGGGCGTGGGCATCGGCTTCGGCCTGCAGAAGCTGGCCGCCAACTACGTGAGCGGCTTTGTCATCCTGGCCGAACAGAGCATGCGCATCGGTGACCTGGTGAAGGTCGACAACTTCGAGGGCCGCATCACCGACATCAGCACGCGCTACACCGTCATCCGCGCCATCAACGGCCGCGAGGCCATCGTGCCCAACGAGATGATGATCACGCAGCGCGTGGAGAACGCCTCGCTGGCCGATTCACGCATGCTGCTGAACACCGTGGTGCAGGTGGCCTACGGCACCGAGGTCGAGGCGGTGATTGCACGCATGAAGGACGTGGTCGCCGCGGTGCCGCGCGTGATGCCCGAGCCGGGGCCTGCAGTGCTGCTGACGAATTTCGGGGCCGACGGTCTGGAGCTCACCGTCGGTTTCTGGATCGCCGACCCCGAAAACGGCCAGGGCAACGTGCGCTCTGACGTGAACCTGGCCATCCTGAAGCTCTTCGACGAGATGCAGGTCGAGATTCCTTTCCCGCAGCGCGTGCTGCGCCGGGCCGCCGCTTGATGGCCCGACGGCAGGCGCCCCGCCGGCCGCTGCTGACAGCCGGCGGCGCCTGGCTGCTGGCAGCGCTGCTTCTGCTGGCCCAGGGCCTGGCCCTGGTGCACGGCGTGGCGCACGGGGTGGCCCTGGCCCCTGCGCACGCAGCGGCGTGTGCGCCGGCTTGTGACGACGCCGGCCACGCGCACGCCGCGAAGCCCGCCGCCGGCTTCGCGACCTTGCACGCCCACGGCGGCACGCACGAGGCCGGCGACGCCCAGTGCCGCCTGATCGACCAGCTGGCGCATGCCGATGGCCTTTGGGCCGTCGATGCAGCGCCCGTGCTGCCCCTGGCCTGCGGAGATGCCCCCACCGCGGCACCGCGCCTGGCCCTGGCAGACGGCGGCTCGGCCGCCTACCTTGCCCGCGCGCCACCGCGCGCCTGAGCCGCCTGTCGCGCCCGTTGGGGCGCGCGCCCTTGCCCTTGCCACCTCTGCTGCGCCGCCCTCCCGGCAGCGCGAGGTGTGCCTTTCCTCTTCCATTCGGCGCGGCCGGGCCCATGCCCTGCCGCGCCTGTGAGTTGCCCATGCGCCTGACCATTTCCGCCCCTGTCCTGCGTGCCGTGCCGCCGTCACGCCGCCACACCCTGCAACCCCTGGCCCTGGCCGCACTGTTGGTGGCCGCCACCGCGCAGGCCCAGACGCCGCCCGCAGCCAACCCGCAAACGGTGGTGATCACCGGCAACCCACTGGGCCGCGAGGCCGGTGCCACGCCCGTCAGCGTGCTGGCCGGCAACGGCCTGCTGCTGCGCCGCGCCGGCACGCTGGGTGCAACGCTCGACGGCCTTCCCGGCGTCAGCGCCAGCGGCTTCGGGCCCAACAGCAGCCGGCCCGTCATCCGCGGCCTGGATGGCGATCGTGTGCGCCTGCTCGATAGCGGCGCGGCGTCCATCGACGCTTCCAACCTCAGCTTCGACCACGCCAGCGCCACCGACCCGCTGGTGGCCGAGCGCATCGAGGTGCTGCGCGGCCCGGCGGCGCTGCTCTACGGCGGCAATGCCACGGGCGGTGTCGTCAACGTCATCGACAACCGCATCCCGCGCGTGGTGCCGGTGGGCGCCTTGGGCGGCCGTGCCGAGCTGCGTTTTGGCGGTGCCGCTGCCGAGCGCGCCGGCGCGGTGGTGCTCGAAGGCGGCGCCGGCGGCTTCGCCTGGCATGCCGACGCCTACGGCCGCCAGGCCAGTGACCTGCGCACGCCGCGCTACACGCCCCTCGAGGATGGGGCTGCGCTCGACGCCACGAAGCGCGTGCGCAATTCAGCCGCCCGCACCGAAGGCGGTGCGCTGGGCGGCGGCTGGGTGGGCGCCAACGGCTACCTCGGCGCTTCGTTCGACACCGGCGAGCAGCGCTACGGCGTGACGGTGGAACCCGACGTCACCATCCGCATGAAGCGCGACCGCAGCTCGCTGGCCGGTGAACTGCGTGCCCTGGGCGGCCCCATCGTCGCCATCACCGCGCAGGCCAGCCACACGCGCTACCGGCATGACGAGGTGGAGGGCAGCGGCGAAGTCGGCACCACCTTCCGCAGCACCGGTGATGAACTGCGCCTGCAGCTGCGCCACGCGCCCCTCGGGCCGCTGCAGGGCGTGTTCGGCGTGCAGACCGAGAAGCTCGATTTCTCGGCCCTGGGCGAAGAGGCTTTCGTGCCCGGTACGCACACGCGCAGCACGGCGCTGTTCGCGCTGGAAGAGCTGAACGCCGGCCCGGTGCGCCTGGGCTTCGGCCTGCGCAGCGAGCGCGTGCGCGTGGCCAGTGCGGGCGACGCGCCCGACGCGGCCGAGCCGCGTTTCGGCAGCGCCACGGAGCGCCGCTTCTCGCCCAGCAGCGCCTCGTTGCAGGCCAGCCTGGGCGCGGGGCCGGGCTGGCAGCTCAGCGCCACGCTGGGCCACACCGAACGCGCACCGGCCTACTACGAGCTGTTCGCCAACGGCGTGCACGTGGCCACGGCAGCCTATGAACGCGGTGACGCCACTTTGCCCACCGAGCGCAGCCGCCACGCCGAGCTGGGGCTGGCCTGGGCCGCGGCCGGCAGCAGCGTGAAGTTCAGTGTGTGGCAGACGCGATTTGCGCGCTACATCGCGCTGGACGCCACGGGCGTGGACATCGTCGTGCCCGGCGAGAACGGCGAGCCCGACAGCAGCGTGCCCGAGTACGCCTTCCGCAGCGTGGGCGCGCGCTTGCAGGGCTTCGAGATCGAAGGCCGCCTGCCGCTGCTGGCCGCTGGCGGGGGGCGGCCCTTCGGGCTGGAACTCAGCGGCAGCCTCGACCGCGTGACAGGCCGCAACACCGGCACCGGCGAAGCCCTGCCGCGCCTGGCCCCGCTGCGCGCACGCCTGGCCTTGCAGGCACAGGCCGAAGGCTGGCAGGCCGGCGTGGTGCTGCGCCATGCGGCGCGCCAGAGCCGCGTGCCTGCCACCGACACCGCCACACCCGGCCACACGCTGCTGGACCTGACGGCCGCTGGCGACCTGCCGCTGGCGCTGGCCGGCGGCCGCACGCAGTGGTTCGCCAAGCTCAGCAATCTGACCAACCGGGTGGCCACCAACGCCGCGGCCATCGGCACCATCCGCGGGTTGGCCCCGGAAGGCGGGCGGGCGCTGGGCGTGGGCCTGCGCGGGAGCTTCTGAGCCGCCATGGCGCCGGGGCGGCCTGGCGGCCATCCCCTCGTCGGCGCATGCGCAGGCGAGAGGCGCTCGCTACACTGCCCCGCTTGGCCTGCCATGGCGTCCCTGCCGTACGTCCCCCGCCCCATGCCGCCTGTTGACGACCTGCCCACCGCCAGCCTGCACGTGCTGTGCGTGGAAGACAACCCGGTGAATCTGCAGCTCGTGCGCGAGCTCATCGCGCTGCGGCCGGCGGTGCGTTTGCGCACCGCCGAAGACGGGCTCTCTGGGGTGGCCGCAGCCCAGGCCGAACCGCCCGAGCTGGTGCTGCTCGACATCCAGCTGCCCGACATCGACGGCCTGGAAGTCATGCGCCGGCTGCGGGCTGGCGCGCGCACGGCGGGGTGCCGCATCGTGGCTCTCTCGGCCGATGCCATGCCCGAGCGCATCCGCACGGCCCTGGCAGCGGGCTTCGACGACTACTGGACCAAGCCTATCCAGTTCGACGCCTTCCTGAGGCACCTGGACGGCATGATCTCGGCCCACCAGGCCGGCCAGCCGCTGCGTTGAGGGCGGCTTCGGCCCTCAGGGTGCGAGGCGCTCGCGCACCCAGGCCCCGGCTTCCTGGCGGTAGCGCAGGCGGTCGTGCAGGCGGCTCTTGCGCCCCTGCCAGAACTCCCAATGGTCGGGCACCAGCCTGTAGCCACCCCAGTGCGGCGGGCGGGGCGGGTTCAGGGCGTGGCGCACGGCGGCCTCGGCCGCGGCCTTCACCAGCACCGCGCGCGAGCTGATCACCTGGCTCTGCGGCGAGGCCCAGGCACCCAGGCGTGAATCGAGCGGGCGGCTGTGGAAGTAGGCGTCGGACTCTTCGTCGCTGGTCTTCTCCACGCGGCCTTCGATGCGCACCACGCGTTCCAGCTCCACCCAGTGGAACTGCAAGGCGGCGAAAGGCCGCTGCGCGAGCTCGCGGCCTTTGCGGCTGCCGTAGTTGGTATACCAGACGATGCCGCGGGCATCCACGCCCTTGATCAGCACCACGCGGGTGCTGGGGCGGCCGTCTTCACCCACGGTGGCCAGCGTCATGGCGTTGGGTTCGGGCAGCTGCGATTGCAGCGCCTGCTCGAACCACAGCTGGAACTGTTGCAGCGGGTCGGCGGCCGAGGCCGTCTCGTCGAGTTCTGCCTTCTCGTAGCTCTTGCGCAGGCTGGCGATGTCATCCATGCCGGGCAGTATAGGAAGGCGGCGCCGGTCTCTAGGGTTAACGCCGTAAGTGATTGGCCGTAAGTGGTTGGCCGTAAGTGATGGCCCCAGTTCATGGCGGGCCTCCCCGGCTTCATTCTCGGTACCCAGGAAGAGGCTGCGCGCACAACCCGTGCCTGCCACGCGCGGCCAGTTCACAAGCATGCGTTTGCGTCCCACCATCGTCGTGCCCGCTGCCGGGCGAGGCAGCCGCTTCGGCGGGCCTTTGCACAAGCTGCTGCAGCCTTTCGGCGGCAGCACCGTGCTGGGCACGACCCTGCGCCAGGCGGTGCAGACCCAGTTGCCCGTGGTGCTGGTCACCACCGCGGCCATGCTGCCCCTGGCCAGCACGGTGCTGGCCACGCGCGACATCGTGGTGCTCAGCGACGAAGAGGCCGCGCGCGGCATGGGCGCCACCATCGCCCGTGGTGTGTCCGAGCGTTCGGGTGCGCCCGGCTGGGTGGTGCTGCCGGGCGACATGCCGCTGGTGCAGTCCGGCACCGTGCTGGCCGTGGCCGGTGCGCTGGAGCAGCACCCGGTGGTCTACGCGCAGCACCGCGGCCACCGCGGCCACCCGGTGGCCTTTGGCGCCGAGCTGTATTCCGAGCTCATCCAACTCAACAATGACGATGGCGCACGGCGTGTGCTGCTGCGCTACCCGGCCCACGGCCAGGAAACCGAAGACGCCGGCGTGCTTCTGGACGTGGACACCGCCACCGACCTCGAAGCGCTGCGCCAGCGCGCCCTGCAGGCGGCCGGCTGAGGCCGTCTGCAGACTCGGCTACAGCAGACGGTGGGCGCCGGCCAGCGCCATCAGGCGTTCCACCTCGCGGTCGTGCCAGCCGCGTTCGCGCAGGGCGCGGGCGGTCTGCGCCAGATAGTCCAGCGTGCTGCCGTAGCGGCCGCGGGCGTGGCGCAGGATGTGCACCATCTCCTCGTCGGGCAGGCGCGGCAGGCAGGCCACGCTGCGGCGGCTGAGCGTGAAGGCCAGGGCCGGCACCACGCCGTGCGCCGTGCGGGCCGGCAGCAGCCGCGCGTCGTACATGCCGGTGGGTTGTTCGCGCGCCCAGAGGCGATCGAGCTCGGCCTCGGCGCTGTCGGCGCGCAGGCGGTAGACCATGCCGCGGCAGGCGCCACCGGGCAGCAGTGCGAACACCAGGCCCGGTTGCTGTGGCGTGCCGCGGTTGATGCGCGAGCGCATGCGCAAGGCGCGGTGCCAGCCGCGCACCAGCGCCGGGCGGTGCTCGGCGGCCTCGAACTCGGGCCGCCAGATCAGCGAGGCGTAGCCGAACACCCACCACTCGCGGTGGTGGCGCCACTCGGCGCGCAGCTGGCGCAGGGCTTCGGCGGGGTCGCGCAGCACCAGGCTGGCAGCGATGCTCTCGGTCATGGCGCGCAAGCATCGCACAGGCAGGTGCGGGTGCTGGGGCCAGGATTGACGATGTAACCCGGTTACCGAATAATCGACGCCACGGTTACATGCCCGCTGCAGCCTGACGCTGCGGCTTCCACGCCCTGCTGCCCGCCATGCCTGCTTCCACCCCCGCCCCGGCCCTGCACCCCGTGATCGAGGCCGTCACGCGCCGCATCGCCGAACGCAGCGCTGCCACGCGCAGTGCCTACCTCGCCCGGCTCGATCGCCTGGCCGGGCGTGCGCCCGGCGCCGCCCGCATGGGCTGCGCCAACGTCGCGCACGCCTTCGCGGCGCTGCCGGCGAACGACAAGTTCCGTGTCGTCACCGAGAAGGCGCCGCACATCGGCATCGTCACGGCCTACAACGACATGCTCTCGGCCCACCAGCCCTACGAGGGCTACCCCGAGCTCATCCGCGAGCAGGCGCGCGCGCAGGGCGCCACGGTGCAGGTGGCCGGCGGCGTGCCGGCCATGTGCGACGGCGTCACGCAGGGCCTGCCGGGCATGGAGCTCAGCCTCTTCAGCCGCGACACCATCGCCATGGGCACCGCGGTGGCCCTCACGCACGATGTCTTCGATGCCGTGCTGCTGCTGGGCGTGTGCGACAAGATCGTGCCCGGCCTCTTGATCGGCGCGCTGCATTTCGGCCACCTGCCGTGTGTCTTCGTGCCCGCGGGGCCGATGAGCAGCGGCTTGAGCAACAACGAGAAGGCCAAGGTGCGCGAGCAGGCGGCACAAGGCCTGGTGGGCCGCGAAGAGCTGCTGAAGGCCGAAAGCGCGGCCTACCACGGCCCCGGCACCTGCACCTTCTACGGCACCGCCAACAGCAACCAGATGCTGCTGGAAGCCATGGGGCTGCACGTGCCCGGCGCGGCCTTCGTGCACCCGCATGCGGGCTTGCGCGAGAGCCTCACACGCGAAGCCGTGAACACCGTGCTGGGCCTCACGCAACGCGCGCGTTACACGCCCATCGGCCGTGTGGTCGACGAGCGCTGCATCGTCAACGCCATGGCGGCGCTGCTGGCCACCGGCGGCAGCACCAACCACCTCATTCACTGGGTGGCGGTCGCACGCGCGGCCGGCATCCTCATCGACTGGAACGACTTCGCCGATCTTTCGGCCGTGGTGCCGCTGCTGGCGCGTGTGTACCCCAACGGCAGCGCCGACGTGAACCAGTTCCAGGCCGCCGGCGGCCCGGGCTACGTGCTGCGCGAACTGCTCGACAGCGGCCGCCTGCACGGTGATGTGCACACCGTCAGCCCGCGCGGCCTGCGCGCCTACACCGAGCTGCCCACCACCGAGACCGGCACGCTGGCCTGGCGGCGCCTGCCGCCTGACAGCGGCGACAGCAGCGTGCTGCGCCCCGCCGCGCGGCCCTTCAGCGAAAGCGGTGGCCTCAAGCTGCTGCAGGGCAACCTGGGCCGTGCCGTCATCAAGACCTCGGCCGTGCCGGAAGACCGCCACGTGGTGGAAGCCCCAGCGCGCGTGTTCAGCACGCAAGAGGCGCTGCAGGCGGCCTTCAAGGCCGGCGAACTGAACCGCGACGTGGTGGTGGTGGTGCGTTTCCAGGGCCCGCACGCCAACGGCATGCCCGAACTGCACAAGCTCACGCCGCCGCTGGCGGTGCTTCAGGGCCAGGGCCACAAGGTGGCGCTGGTGACCGACGGCCGCATGAGCGGCGCCAGCGGCAAGGTGCCGGCGGCCATCCACGTCAGCCCCGAGGCGCTGGCCGGCGGCCCGCTGGCCAAGCTGCGCGATGGCGACGTGGTCCGCGTGGACGCGCTCACTGGCACGCTGCAGGCCCTGGTGCCCGAGGCCGAATGGGCGGCGCGCGAGAACGCCACGCTCGATGCGGCGCAGGCCGAGGTGAACGCCTACGACCTGGGCCGCGAACTCTTCGGCGGCATGCGCCGCAACGTCACCAGCGCCGAGCAGGGCGCCGTGACTTGGCTGTGATCAACCTGGCTGTGAACATGAACACCCTCGAACTCGCCGACCACGGCCCCGTCATCCCCGTCATCGTGCTGCACCGTGTGCAGGACGCCGTGCCCATGGCCCGCGCGCTGGTCGAAGGCGGCGTGAAGGTGCTGGAGGTGACGCTGCGCACGCCGGCCGCACTTGCCTGCATCGAGGCCATTGCGCGCGACGTGCCCGAGGCCATCGTCGGCGCCGGCACCTTGCGTGGGGCGGCCGATGCGCAAGCGGCCAAGAACGCCGGCAGCCGCTTTGCCGTGAGCCCGGGCTACACCGCGGCGCTGGGTGCGGCCTGCCGCGAGGCGCAGCTGCCGCTGCTGCCCGGCGTGGCGAGCGCCAGCGAGGTGATGGCCGCGATGGCCGACGGCCTGCAGTTCCTGAAGTTCTTCCCGGCCACGGCGGCCGGCGGCATCCCCATGCTGAAGGCGCTGGCGGGGCCCTTCCCGGACATCGCCTTCTGCCCCACGGGCGGCATCACGGTGGAGACGGCGCCGCAGTTCCTGGCGCTGCCCAACGTGAAGGTGTGTGGCGGCTCGTGGCTCACGCCGCAGGCCGCGGTGGACGCGGGCGACTGGGCGCAGATTACGCGGCTGGCGAAAGCTGCCTCAGCGCTGCGCGCCTGAGTTCTTCAGCGCATCGGCGCTCACCAGCGCCAGCCCGGCCCAGATGAAGACGAAGCCGATCAGCTTGGTCTGACCGAAAGGCTCGTGGAAGAGCCACACGCCCAGCAGCAGTTGCAGGCTGGGCGAGAGGTACTGCACCAGCCCCAGCGTGGCCAGCTTCAGGCGCCGTGCGCCGGCCGCAAAACACAGCAGCGGCAGCGCCGTCAGCGGGCCCGAGAGCAGCAGCCAGCCGATCTGCGAGCCCGGCCCGGTGAGCAGCACGCCGTCGCGGGTGAAGGTCCACCAAATCAGCGCCGGGATCACCACCGGTGCCAGCAGGATGTTCTCCAGCGCCAGGCCTTCCAACGCGCCCAGCGGCGCCGTCTTGCGCAGCAAACCGTAGAGGCCGAAGCTGCAGGCCAGCGCCAGCGCGATCCACGGCAGCCGGCCGCCCTGCCAGGTCAACCACACCACGCCGCAGGCCGCCAGCGCCACCGCGGCCCACTGCAGCACGCGCAGCCGCTCGCGCAGCACCAGCACGCCCAGCAGCACGTTGACCAGCGGGTTGATGAAGTAGCCCAGGCTCGCTTCCACCACGTGGCCGGTCTGCACGGCCAGCACGTAGACCATCCAGTTGCAGGCCAGCAGCAGCGCGCTGAAGGCGAAGAGCGCCACGCGCTTGGGCTGGCGCAGGTTCTCGCCCAGCCAGGCCCAGCGGCCCTGCCAGGCCAGCACCAGCAGCACGAAGCCCAGCGACCACACCGAGCGGTGCAGCACCACCTCCAACGGCGGCACCTTCGCGATGAACTGGAAGTACAGCGGGAACAGGCCCCAGATGCCGAAGGCGAGGGCGGCGTAGGCGAGACCGGGGTTCATGCAGGCTTCATGAGAGGGGGGCGGATTGTGGCAGCGCCGGCCCGCGCGCCCTGCCGCGCCCGCGACAACCCGGGTGACGGCAGCCGCCGGCAGGTTCATCATCACGGCCCCATGGCCCGTGTCGTCTTCACCCCGCAGCTGCGCCGCTTCACGGCCACGCCCGAAGTGAGCACGGCCGCGGCCACCTTGCGCGCGGCGCTGGAAGACGCCTTTGCCGCGAACCCGCAACTGCGCGGCTACGTGCTCGACGACCAGGGCCACATGCGCGTGAACGTGGTGGCCTTCATCGACGGCCGCCGCTGCGACGACCGCGTGGGCCTGAACGACCCGCTGGGCCCCGAGAGCACGGTGCACGTGCTGCAGGCGCTGAGCGGCGGCTAGACGCTGCCGAACCGAGGAGACACCGAGATGGACACACGCGCCTGGGTCGCCACCCGCAAGGGCCTGTTCGAGCTGCAGCGCAGCGATGCCACGGCCACCGATTGGCGCATCGTGCGCCACAGCTTCCTGGGCGAGCCGGTGACCATGCTGCTGCCGCCCAGTGCCGACCCGCAGGGCCGCATGCTCGCGGCGCTGAACCTGGGCCACTTCGGCGTGCACCTGCACCGCAGCGAGGATGGCGGCGCCACCTGGGCCGAGGTGGCCGCGCCCACCTACCCGCCGCAGCCGCCGGAAGACAAGGGCTTCGCGTGGAAGCTGGTGCTGCTGTGGGCGCTGGAAGCCCAGGCCGGCACCGTGTGGGCCGGCACCATCCCCGGCGGCCTGTTTCGCAGCACCGACTGCGGCAGCAGCTGGCAGTTGGTGGACGCGCTGTGGCAGCGGCCCGAGCGTGCCGGCTGGTTCGGAGGCGGTTACCCCGAGCCGGGCATCCACTCCATCTGCACGCACCCGCAGCGCCCTGAAGAACTGCTGGTCGGTTTGAGCTGCGCTGGCGCCTGGGTCACGCGCGATGGCGGTGCGAACTGGTTCATCCAGGCCAGCGGCATGCGCGCCGACTTCATGCCGCCCGAGCAGGCCGAAGACCCCAACGTGCAAGACCCGCACCGCATCGTGCGCTGCACGGCGCGGCCCGAGGTGCTGTGGTGCCAGCACCATGCCGGCATCTGGCGCAGCATCGACAACGCGGCCAGCTGGCAGCAGATCGAAGCGCCGGTGTCGAGCTTCGGGTTCGCCGTGGCCGTGCACCCGCACGACGCCGACACTGCCTGGTTCGTGCCCGCCATCAAGGACGAGAAGCGCGTGCCGGTGGACGGCGCGCTGTGCGTCAACCGCACGCGCGACGGCGGCCAGACCTTCGAGACGCTGCGCGCGGGCCTGCCGCAGCAGCACGCCTACGACCTCGTCTACCGCCACGGGCTGGACGTGTCCTCCGACGGCCGCAGCCTGCTGATGGGCAGCACCACGGGCGGCCTGTGGGCCAGCAGCGATGGCGGCGACAGCTGGCACACCGTCTCGCTGAACCTGCCGCCGATCGCGGCCGTGCGTTTCGGCTGAGCAGGCCTCAGCGCAAGTCGCCGTCGACGTAGAACCAGCGCCCCGCTTCGCGCACGAAGCGGCTGCGCTCGTGCAGCCGGTGCGCGCGGCCGCCGAGCTTGCTGCGCGCGACGAACTCCACGTCGGCGCTGTCCGCGCCCGTGACGGTGTGCTGCTTCACCTGCAGCCCCAGCCAGCGCAGGCCGGGCTCGAAGGCGAAGGGCTCGGCCGGCCGCGTGCGGGGGTGCCAGGTGGCCAGCAGGTAGGCGGCGTCTTCGCGCACGTAGGCGCTGTAGCGGCTGCGCATCAGTGCCTCGGCCGTGGGCGCTTGCAGGTGGTGTTCGCCGGCATGCCAGCGGCCGCAGCAGGCGGGGTAGGGCAGGCCGCTGCCACAAGGGCAAGGCTCGGCGGAGGCGGGCACAGTCGGCTTCATCCCCGCAGTGTGCCGCGCTTGCCGGCCCGCACCACGGTGCTGGGCAGCGGCATGGCGGCCAGCGCGGCGGTGCCTTCTTCGGGCGGTTCGCGCAGTTGCTCGCGGAAGGGCGCGAACAGCCACGACCGCATGCCCACCAGCACCGTGAAGGCCTGCTTCTCGGTGGCCGGCAGCTTCTGGTTGCCCAGGTGCTGCTGCGAGAAGTCTTGCGCCAGGCGCTGCAGGCGCTCGTTGAAGAGCGCCGCCTGGGCCGGCGTCACCTGGCCGTGCACCAGCATCAGCAACTCACCCGCACCGTCGAAGCCGCCTTCGAAGTAATCGGCCACCGCGTGCTGGCGGAAAAACTGCATCACGGGCCCGTGCGGGCGCCAGCGGAAGGTCTTGTCGATCTTCAGCCGGTAGCGGTTGTTGGCGCGCAGCTCGATGAAGCCCAGCTTGTCCAGCGCGAGCAGGCAGCCCACGGCCTGGGGTTTGCTGAGCGTGTAGGTCTGCACGATCTGCTCCAGCGTCCAGCCGCTCAGCGTGCAGATGGCCGCCAGCAGCAGCTTGGGGTCGGCCACCACGGCACGCTCCTGCTCCAGCGTCAGCTCGCGCCGCGGCGGGCTGGCCAGCGCCACCTCGCGCGCGAGTTCGGCGAAGTCCATCTTCAGCACCGCCAGCACCTCGTCGATGCGCGACAGCGGCATGTCGCCCTTCGCGAACATGCGCTTGACGCTGCTCTCGGCCAGACCCAGCTCGCGCGCGACATCGGCATAGGTCAGGCCGGCGCGGCGCAGCTCGGCCTTCAGCACGGTGACCAGGTCCTGGCTGCTGCTCATCGCGGGCTTCCTTCAAAAAGTATCGCTAAACGATACCGGAAGTGCGATCAAGTGCCACGTCTCTTGGGGTGATGGATACCGCAGCGCCTCGTCGGCAGGATGCGTTCCGTGTTCAACGAAACCCCCGCTGCCATGCAAACCGCTCCTGCCACCACCAGCCCCACCGCCCACATCGCCCACCACCCCAGCCGCCAGCGCGCTGCCACCGTCATGCGCAGCGACACCAAGGCCTGGCGCGTGCAGGTGTGGGTGAGCTTCGCCACCGCGGTGGCGCTGTGCGGCACGGGCCTGGCCTGGCTGCCGGGGCAAGACCTCGACCGCGCCTTCATGGTGATGGGCTACCTCTTCACGCTGTCGGCGGCCTTTGCCGTCAGCAAGTACGTGCGTGACAACGAAGCCCGCCGCGTCGACACGCCGATGTGGGGCCTGGTGGTCTGGGGCGGCTTCGCGCTCGCCATGGGCCTGACCGGCTGGGGCCTGTGGCGCATGGAGATCAACCCGACCTACAAGGCCTTCCTCGCGGTGAGCTGGCTCTTCCTGATCAGCAGCGTGTTCACGCTGGCCAAGACGCTGCGCGATGCCCACGAGCTGGCCTTGCACAACGCCCGCCACGACCGTGACGCGGCCGATGGCGCGAGCACCTGAAACCCCGCCCCGCCTGCGCCTGTTCCGTGCCTGTTGCCCCTTCAAGCCTGTTGCTTCAACCTGAGGATCTCGACATGAAAAAGCTCGCCTTCACCCTCGCCCTGGCCGCCGCGCTGGCCAGCACCGCCTTCACCGCCCCGGCCCACGCCCAGCGCGACAGCATGGCCTCGGAACTCAGCGCGCTCTCGGCGCTGCCCGTGGTGGTGTCGGTGGCGGCACCCGCGGTGCTGCTGTCCACCGGCGCCGTGTTCACCGTGGTGGCCGTGGAAGCCACCTCGCGCGGCACCGTGTGGGTGCTGGAGCGCGCCAGCGACGGCGCGCGGGCCAGCCTCACGCTCAGCGGCGCGGTGGTGGGCGGCGCTTCGCTCGTGGTGGGCGCCAGCGTGGTGGCCGTGGCCAGCACGGCCGGCTGGGTGATCTCGGCCGCCGGCAAGGCCATCGCCTTCATCCCCAACGAACTGGGCCGCGCGCTGCTGCACAACGAACGCATCACTTATTGATGACCTACTGATCGCCACCGCCATGAAGCTCAACGCTCTCCTCACCACCCTGGCCCTGGCCGCCACGCTGGCCCTGGGCGCCGCCCCGGCCCAGGCCGGCCGCAGCTGCGAAGCGCGCCAGCCCGACACCACCGCCGTTGTGCGCGGCCTGAACCTGGCCGAGCGCACGGCCCGCGCGCTGGACGCCAGCGGCGCCGAGGTGGTGGTGCTGGCGCGCGCCGGCCAAGACCTCTCGAAGTACCGCCTGCGCTGGAGCCACCTGGCCCTGGCCTACAAGGAGACCACCGACACCGGCACGCGGTGGTTGGTCGTGCACAAGCTCAACCAGTGCGGCAGCGCGCGCGCCGATCTCTACCGCCAGGGCCTGGGCGAGTTCTTCCTCGACGATCCGCACGAGTTCGCCGCCGCCTTCAGCGTGCTTTCGGCCGAGGCGCAGCAGAAGCTGCACACGCTGCTGCACGACAACTTCAACGTGCAGAAGCTGCACCAGCCGGCCTACAACATGGTGGCCTACCCCTGGGCGCAGCAGTACCAGCAGAGCAACCAGTGGGTCATCGAGACGCTGGCGATGGCCATGGACGGCCGCATCCAGAACCGCAACCGCGCCCAGGCCTGGCTGCGTTACCAGGGCTACGAGCCCAGCGTGCTGCGGCTGGGCGCGTTGACGCGTCTCGGCGCCCGCGTCAGCGCGGCCAACGTCGCCTTCGACGACCACCCGAACGAGAAGCGCTACAGCGACCGCATCGAGACCATCACCGCCGATTCGGTGTTCGACTGGCTGCCCCGCGCCGGCCTGGGCCAGCGCCTGCAGGAGGTGCGATGAACCTCGGCCGCCGCCACGCCCTGTGCTGCGGCGCCGCTTTGGGCGCCGGGCTCTTCAGCAGCCTGCTGGCCACGCCAGCGCAGGCTGCGCTGCGCAACCCCTGCCGCGGCGCGCTGCCGGCTGCGCTGGCGCAGCACCCGATGGTGCTGCAGGCCTTCGAGGGCATCAACGCCGAGCGCCTGGTCGACACCCACGCCCACCTGCTGGGCAATGGCGACAGCGGCAGTGGCTGCACGGTGCACCCGTCCATGCACCAGTGGTGGCGGCCCACCGAAGTGCTGCGCCGGCGCGCCATCCTCAACGCCGCCTGCGTGGAGGCCGATGCACCGTCCATCGACCGCGCCTACGTGCAGCGCCTGCAAGAGCTGGCCGCGGGTTTCCCGGCGGGTGCCCGCTGGTGGCTCTACGCCTTCGACCGCGCGCACGACAACGCTGGCCAGCCCGATGCCGAGCACACCACCTTCCACGTGCCCAACGCCTATGCGGAGCGCGTCGCGCGTGAGAACCCGGGCCGCTTCGACTGGGTGGCCTCGGTGCACCCCTACCGCGAAGACGCCGTGCCGACTCTGGCCGCCGCGCTGGACGCTGGCGCCGTGGCGCTGAAGTGGCTGCCCAGCGCGATGAACATCGACCTGGCCGATGCCCGCTGCAAGCCCGTGTACGAGCTGCTCGCGCGGCGCGGCGTGCCCGTGGTGGTGCACTGCGGTGAAGAGAAGGCCGTGCCCGGCGCCGAGCAAGGCGCCTACGGCAACCCGCTGGCCGTGCGCGCGCCGCTGGCCTTGGGCGTGCGTGTGATCGTGGCGCACTGCGCCTCGCTGGGCCGCGCGCGCGATACCGAGCGGCGCAACGCACCGCTGGTGCCGGCCTTCGACCTCTTCGCGCGGCTGATGGACGAGCCCGCGCACCGCGGCCTGCTCTTCGGCGATCTCTCGGCCGTGTTCCAGCGCAACCGCGAGCCCGCGGTGTGGCAGGCCGTGCTGCAGCGGCGCGAATGGCACACCCGGCTGCTGCACGGCAGCGACCACCCGCTGCCCGGGCTGATGCCGCTGTTCTCGCCGCCGGCGCTGGTGAAAGCCGGCCTGCTGGCCGAGGCCGACGTGCCGGTGCTGCAGGCCGTGCGCGAGCACAACGCGTTGCTCTTCGACTTCATGCTCAAGCGCCGGCTGCGCTGGCAGGGGCAGGGGCTGCCCGCGTCGGTGTTCGAGGCGGCGGCACTGTCACCGCGCCCCGCTACAGTCGCCGGCGGCTGAGCCGTTTCGCCATCCACCCGAGGAAGACCGTGTCGACCCCGTCCAGCATTACCGCAGCGCCCGGCCCTGCGCCGCACGAGCACCCCAACCAGTTCGCGCTGCTCGGCCAGCGCCGCTTCGGCCCCTTCTTCTGGGTGCAGTTCCTCGGCGCCGGCAACGACAACCTCTTCAAGTTCGCCTTCACCGTGCTGGTCACCTACCAGCTGCAGGTGAGCTGGCTGCCGCCGGCCATGGCAGGGCTGGTGATCGGCGCGCTCTTCATCCTGCCCTTCGTGCTGTTCTCGGCCACCAGCGGGCAACTGGCAGACAAGTACCCGAAGGAGGTGCTGATCCGCTTCGTGAAGAACCTCGAGATCGCCATCATGCTGCTGGCCGGCTGGGGCTTCATGGTGCAGCACGTGCCGGTGCTGCTGGCCTGCGTGTTCCTGATGGGGCTGCACAGCACGCTCTTCGGACCGGTGAAGTTCGCCTACCTGCCGCAGCACCTGAACGAGCGTGAACTCACCGGCGGCAACGGCATGGTGGAGATGGGCACCTTCGTGGCCATCCTGCTCGGCCAGGTGGCCGGCGGCCTGCTGATCGCCATCCCGGGGCAGGGCGGCATGTACGTGGCCATCGGCTGCGTGGCCGTGGCGGTGCTGGGCCGTGCGATGGCGCAGGCGGTGCCGGTGTCGCCGGCCACCGACCCCGGCCTGCAGATCAACTGGAACCCCTTCACCGAGACCTGGCGCAACCTGAAGCTGGCGCATGGCAACGTGGTGGTGTTCCGCTCGCTGCTGGGCATCAGCTGGATGTGGTTTTTCGGCGCCGTGTTCCTCAGCATGTTCCCGGCCTTCGCGCGCGACGTGCTGCACGGCAACGAGCAGGTGGCCTCGCTGCTGCTGGTGGTGTTCTCCATCGGCATCGGCATCGGCGCGCTGCTGTGCGAGGTGCTGTCCAAGCGGCACGTGGAGATCGGCCTCGTGCCGCTGGGCGCCATCGGCATGAGCGTCTTCGCCATCGACCTGTACTTCGCCGCGCGTGGCCTGGCGCCTTCCAGCGGCTACACGCTGGCGGCCTTCGTCGCCCAGCCCGCGCACTGGCGCGTGATGGCCGACCTGGCGCTGCTGTCGCTGTTCGCGGGCATCTACAGCGTGCCGATGTACGCGCTGATCCAGCTGCGCAGCCAGCCCACGCACCGCGCCCGCATCATCGCGGCCAACAACATCCTGAACGCGCTGTTCATGATCGTCAGCAGCCTGGGCGTGGGCGCGCTGCTGGCCGCGGGCTTCACCATCCCCGAGGTCTTCCTGGTGGTGGGCCTGCTCAACGCGGTGGTGGCCGGCTACATCTTCCTGCTGGTGCCCGAGTACCTGCTGCGCTTCATCGCCTTCATCCTCACGCGCTGCATCTACCGTTTCAAGGTGCGCGGCGACGAACACATCCCGGTGCAGGGCGCGGCCATCCTGGTGTGCAACCACGTCAGCTTCATCGACGCCGTGGTGCTGATGGCGGCCAGCCCGCGGCCCATCCGCTTCCTCATGGACCATCGCATCTTCGCCATCCCGGTGCTGGGCTGGCTGTTCCGGCTGGGCAAGGCCATCCCCATCGCGCCGCAGAAAGAAGACCCGGCGGCCTACGAACGCGCCTTCGTGCAGGCGCGCGCCGTGCTGGACGAGGGCGACCTGCTGGCCCTGTTCCCGGAGGGCGGCATCACGCGCGACGGCACTTTGGGCGAGTTCAAGGGCGGCGTGATGAAGATCCTGCAGACCCACCCCGTGCCCGTGGTGCCGATGGCGCTGCAGAACCTGTGGGGCAGCTTCTTCAGCCGCATCGAAGGCGGCACGGCGATGGTCAAGCCTTTCCGGCGCGGCCTCTTCAGCCCCGTGGGCCTGGTGGCCGGGCCGGCGGTGCCGGCGGCCGAGGCCAGCCCGGCACTTCTTCGAGAACGCGTGGCCGCGCTGTTGTCGGGGGGGCCGGGCGCGTAGCGCCTGCTTGCAAAGCCCGCCAGGGCCTGCGCTACCATGCACTTGAAACCTCTTTTGATGAAGGGACGACGTTCCATGACGACTCAGACCTCCCGCACCCCGTCGCCGCTGGCGCGTGCCACCGCCCTGGCCCTGCTGCTGGGCGCTTTCGCCGCCGTGCCGGCGCTGGCGGGCAGTTCGGCCTCGTCGGCTTCGTCCGACAGCGTGTCCACCTCGGTGGGCAGCAGTTCCACCTCCATCCAGACCTCCAGCGAGAGCTCCAGCGGTGACAACAAGGTCGCCGAGGGCGACTACCGCGTCATCGAGGTGGCCGAGGCCCCGGCCCGTGTGGACACCGTGCGCCTGAAGCTGCACGCCGTGGCGGCCGATGCCAAGCAGGGCGAGTTCTTCCTCTACATGCCCAAGGAAGCCTACGAGCAGAGCCGCCTGGGCCAAGGCAGCGTGGTCACCGCCCGCGCCCGTGCCTACGGCCTGGAGTTTGCGAACGCGCGCGCCCAGAAGCCCTTCTTCCTGGTGCTGGCCGACGAGTGGTTCCGCGAGCTGCAGACCAAGATCGTCCGCCTCTGATCCCGCGCTTCTGATCTCTTGGTGTTGATCCGTTCAGGGCTGGCCGCCCTGGCCGCCCTGGCAGCGCTGTGCAGCCCGGGCGCGCAGGCCACCTCGCTGCGCGCCTGCGACCCGCCTGACAATCTCACGGCGGAACAGAAGGACAAGATCTTCACCTTCGGCGCGGTCATCAAGACCGAGCTCGAGAAATCGGGCCAGCGCCTGGCACTCATCGCCCGCGCCGGGCTCGACCTGGGGCGTTTCGGCGTGCGCTATTCGCACGCCGGCTTCAGCCTCAAGCACAGCCCCGACACGCCATGGGCCATCCGGCAGCTCTACTACGCCTGCGACGAGAAGCAGCCGCACATCTTCGACCAGGGCATGCTCGGCTTCCTGCTGGGCATGAACGAGCCCTCGCGCGGTTTCGTCTCGGTGCTGCTGCTGCCCGAGGCCGAGGCCGCGGTCATCGAGCAGGCCGCGCTCGACAAGAACCAGGCCTTGCAGTTGCTGGGCGCCACCTACAGCGCCAACGCCTACGCCTTCAGCCAGAAGTACCAGAACTGCAATCAGTGGGTGGCCGAGGTGCTGGCCGCGGCACGCGGCGGCCTGCTGCAGGGGCCTGAAGCGCCGAAGGCCGAGGGCCAGGCCCCGCAGCCGCCCCTGCGCGAGCGTGCCCAGGCCTGGCTGAAGAGCCAAGGCTATGCGCCCAGCGTCATCGACGTGCGCTGGCGCCCGCTGATGTGGGGCACGGTCTTCGTGCCCTGGCTGAACAACGACGACCACCCGCCCGAAGACCAGGCGCAGGCGATCTACCGCGTCAGCATGCCGGCGGCCATCGAGGGCTTTCTGCGCCAACAGGTGCCCGGCGCGCAGCGCCTGGAGTTCTGCCACACCGAGCGCCACGTGGTCGTGCGCCGCGGCTGGACGCCCATCGCCGAGGGCTGCGTACCCGAAGACGGCGACAGGGTGGTGCCGCTGACTTAGGGCGTTTTGCACGGCCGGCAGAGCCCCTGCCGCTTGCCGAAAAGACTGTATGGACGTACAGTATTTTCGTGGCTCTTCCTCCCGTTTCCCCGCCTCTGCCGCTGCCGCTCCTGCCGCTCCTGCCGCATGCCGCCCCCGTGCGCCCGCCCGGCGGCGGGGTGCGCAGCCTGCGTGGCCCGGGGGGGCTGCCGGTGGCCTTGTCGGGCGGGCGGGGGGCGCCGCCCGGGGCGCAGCCGGGG
>VYLK01000074.1_pt1 | contig 40016 bp, 36 predicted proteins | sample 5114321 | NCBI WGS metagenome assembly VYLK01 (sample SAMN12291792, study PRJNA351875) | freshwater metagenome | isolation source: freshwater lake | place: USA: Michigan, MSU2 Lake | collected 2011-08-16
GGGCACGGGCACGGGCTCGGGCGCCAGCACAACGGGCTCGGCGGCCAGGCGCTCGCGCAGCCCCGCCAGGAAGGCGGCGTCGCCCGCGGCCGGACGCGCCAAGTCTTCGGAACGCATCACGTCGCCGATGAGCTGGTAGGCGTGCCAGGTACGGCGCGCCTCGGCGTCCTGCCGCCAGGCAGCGCAGGCAGGCTCGGCCGCAGCGGCCTCCCCGTCGGCCAGGGCCGAGAGCCAACTGCGGGCTTCTTCGGCAGACAGGTTCGGGCTGGGGCGTAGCGGCTCGGCGTTCATGGCTTGGCGGGCGGTTGGCGGGCGTGGACGGGCGGGGGTGCGTGCGGGGCGGTGTGCGGAAGGCGAGGCTGGGCGGTCGTTGGCGCTGGCGGCGTCACCAGCGCTCGCCATCGCGCGTGTCGAGCAGGGGGCGCAGGCGCGTGGCGATGGCCTCGCGGGCGCGGAAGATGCGTGAGCGAACAGTTCCGATGGGGCAGTTCATCATCTCGGCAATCTCTTCGTAGCTCAGGCCTTCGATCTCGCGCAGCGTGATGGCCTGGCGCAGGTCTTCCGACAGGGCCTGGATCGCGGCGTTCACCGCCGCGGCCACTTCCTTGCTGGCCATCAGGGCTTCGGGTGTCTCGCCGTCGCTTAGTTCATTCTCGGCGCGTGAAGTTTCCTCACCTTCTTCGCCCTGGTGGCGCGAGGATTCCAGCACCAGCGGGTCGCGCTTCATGTCCATCAGCGCCTTCTTGGCGGTATTGACGGCGATGCGGTACAGCCAGGTGTAGAAAGCGCTCTCGCCGCGGAACTGCGGCAGCGCGCGGTAGGCGCGGATGAAGCTCTCTTGCGCGATGTCCTGCACGAGGTCGACATCGCGCACCATGCGGCCGATCAGGCGTTCCACCCGGCGCTGGTACTTGACCACCAGCATCTCGAAAGCACGCACGTCGCCCCGCTTGACGCGTTCCACCAGCAGGGCATCGGCATCCGCGTCAGACATTCAATCGGGGCTTCGTTCAGGAGAGAGCACGCGGGGGGTGGCGCGGGGCGGGCGCGAATATACCGCGCAGCGCAGGGCGTGCCAGGCCGCACCGGCCTCCCCCGCGCCAATGGCCAGCCAGCGGGTGCCCCCGCCTTCGGCGTGTAGGCGCAGCACCAGCACGGGTCCCAAGTCCAGCATCAGCTGCAAGGTGCCGGGGGTGCCATCGGCCGCCCAGCACTGGCCGTCCCACTGCAACGATGCGCAAGGCCGCGCGCGCCAACGGCGCCCTTGCACAAGCAGCACGGCACCGGCCGCGAAGGCTGCTGCCGCAGCGGTGCCCGCGCCGCCCGCCGCTGCATGGGCCGCCAGCCAGGCTGCCAATGTCGCAGCCGCGCAGGCCGGCAAGCCAACGCTCAGGGCAGCCCAGAGCGGGCCGCCCCGCCCTTGCACGGCCACCGCAGGCGCGGCGCGCATGCGCGTCAGACCCGCCGGAAAACCAGCGTGCCGTTGGTGCCGCCGAAACCGAAGTTGTTCTTCACGGCGACGTCGATCTTCATCTGCCGCGCCTCGTTGGCGCAGTAGTCCAAGTCGCACTCGGGATCCTGGTTGAAGATGTTGATGGTGGGCGGCGACACCTGGTGGTGCACCGCCAACACGCTGAACACGGATTCGATGCCGCCAGCGCCGCCCAGCAGGTGGCCGGTCATCGACTTGGTGGAATTCACCACCATCTTCTTCGCGTGCTCGCCAAACGCCAGCTTGACGGCGTTGGTCTCGTTCACGTCACCCAGCGGGGTGCTGGTGCCGTGCGCGTTGAGGTACTGCACCTGGTCAGCGTTGATGCCCGCGTTGCGCAGCGCCGCCTTCATGCTGCGCTTGGGGCCGTCGACGCTGGGGGCCGTCATGTGGAAGGCATCGGCGCCCATGCCGAAACCGGCCAGCTCGGCGTAGATCTTGGCACCGCGCCGCTTGGCGTGTTCGTACTCTTCGAGCACCAGCACGCCGGCACCTTCACCGAGCACGAAACCGTCGCGGTCCTTGTCCCAGGGGCGGGATGCCGTCTTCGGATCGTCATTGCGCACGGACAGCGCCCGCGCCGCCGCAAAGCCGCCAATGCCCAGCGGGCTGACGGTACTCTCGGCGCCGCCGGCCACCATCACGTCGGCATCGCCGTACTCGATCAGCCGGCCGGCTTCGCCGATGCAGTGCAAGCCTGTGGTGCAGGCCGTCACGATGGCCAGGTTGGGGCCAGTGAAGCCGTACTGGATGGAAACGTGGCCCGAGATCATGTTGATGATCGAGGCGGGCACGAAAAACGGCGAGATGCGGCGCGGCCCGCGTTCGCGGTAGTCGCCGTCGGTCTGCTCGATCATCGGCAAGCCGCCGATGCCCGAGCCGACCAGGCAGCCGATGCGCTCGGCGGCCTCTTCGCTCAGCGCGTCGCCCGTGGGCAGGCCGGCATCGCGCACGGCCTGCATGGAAGCCGCCATCCCGTAGTGGATGAAGGTGTCCATGTGCCGGGCTTCCTTCGCGGAGACGTACTCCTCGATCTGGAAGCCCTTGACCTCGCCAGCGAACCTGCAGGCAAACCCAGAAGCATCGAACTTCGTGATGAGGTCGATGCCGCTCTTGCCTGCCACCAGGTTCGACCAGCCTTCAGCCACCGTGTTGCCCACCGGGCTGACGAGCCCGAGGCCGGTGACGACGACGCGACGCCGAGACATGCGGATGTCAGGCCTTCTGGTGGCCGGTGGCGTAGTCGATCGCCAGCTGCACGGTGGTGATCTTCTCGGCTTCTTCGTCCGGGATCTCGATGCCGAACTCGTCTTCGAGGGCCATCACCAGCTCCACGGTATCGAGCGAGTCGGCGCCGAGGTCGGCCACGAAGGCCTTCTCGTTCGTGACGTCGGACTCAGGGACGCCGAGTTGTTCGGCAATGATCTTCTTGACGCGTGCTTCGATATCGCTCATGACTCCTCCGGGAGTGGGGTCGGTTCAAACAGCCCGCGATTCTACCGGCGGGGCCCGTACCGGATTTTTGGCCCGCAGACCATCGCCCGCGGGAGGGAAAAGAAAGTGCTGCTCGCCGGGCCTCAGCCCATGTGCATGCCGCCGTTGACGTGCAGTTCGGTGCCCGTGATGTAGGCTGCGCCCGGGCCGGCGAGGAAGGCCACCGCCTGCGCGATGTCGTCGGCCGCGCCCAGCCGGCCCAACGGGATCTGCGCCAGCAGGGCGGCCTTGGCGGCTTCGGGCAGACCGTGCGTCATGTCGGTGTCGATGAAACCCGGGGCCACGCAATTGACGGTGATGTTGCGGCTGCCAAGCTCACGCGCCAGCGCCCGCGTGAGGCCCGCCACGCCGGCCTTGGCCGCGGCGTAGTTGGCCTGGCCGGCGTTGCCGATGGCGCCCACCACCGAGGTGATGTTGATGATGCGGCCGTGGCGCTGCTTCATCATCGGCCGCGTGGCCGCCCGGCAGGCGCGGAACACGGCCTTGAGGTTGGTGTCGTGCACGGCGTCCCACTCGTCGTCCTTCATGCGCATCGAGAGCATGTCGCGCGTGATGCCGGCGTTGTTGACCAGCACGTGCAGGCCGCCCTGGGTCTTGACCAGCGTGTCGATGGCAGCGTCCAGCGCCGGCCCATCGGTCACGTTGAGCACGATGCCCTGGCCGCCCAGCGGCGCCAGCGCCTCGCCGATGGCGGTGGCGCCGGCCTCGGTGGTCGCGGTGCCGGTGACACGGAAACCGGCCTTGGCCAGCGTCATCGCGATGGCGCGGCCGATGCCGCGCGTGGCGCCAGTGACCAGGGCCACCTGGCCGGCTGCGTTGGGGGTGTCGCTCATGCCAGCAATTCCTGCACGGCCTTCAAACCAGCCGGCGTGTTGAGAGAGGCGGAAACGATCTCGGCGTCCACGCGCTTGACCAGGCCTGACAGCACCGTGCCCGGGCCGCATTCAAAGATATGCGTGAGACCGCGCGCCTTCAGCGCCTGCGTCACCTCCACCCAGCGCACCGGGCCGAAAGCCTGGCGGTAAAGCGCTTCGCGGATGGCATCCGGCTCGGTCTGCACGGCCACGTCGATGTTGTTGACGACGGGGAAACGCGGGCTCTTCAGCGCGACGCTCGCGAGCTTCTCGCGCAGCGCTTCGGCCGCTGGCTTCATCAGCGACGAGTGGAAGGGCGCCGACACGGGGAGCAGCAGCGCGCGCTTGGCGCCAGCGGCCTTCAGCTCGGCACAGGCGGCATCGACGCCGGCCTTGCTGCCCGCGATGACGGTCTGCTTCGGATCGTTGAAATTCGCAGGCTCCACCGGTTCGCCGCTGGCGGCGGCCACTTTCGTGCAGACCTCGGCAACGAGGGCTGCGTCCAGGCCCAGGATGGCAGCCATCGCGCCCGCACCCACCGGCACGGCCTGCTGCATGGCCTGCGCGCGGAAACGCACCAGCGGCAGCGCATCGGCCAGGCTCAAGGCCTCGGCAGCCACCAGCGCGCTGTACTCGCCCAGCGAGTGCCCGGCCACCGCGGCCGGCTCGGCGCCACCTTCGGCACGCCAAGCGCGGTAGCAGGCGATGGCGGCGGCCAACATCACGGGCTGGGTGTTGGTCGTCAGGCCCAAGGCCTCGGCCGGGCCCTCATGGATCAGGCGGCCGAGGTCTTCGCCAAGAGCGGCGGAAGCTTCTTCCAAGGTCTGGCGTACCGCGGGGTGGTCGCCCCAGGCGTCGAGCATGCCGACCGTCTGGGAGCCCTGGCCGGGGAACACGAAAGCAAAAGCAGGCATCGGGAGTCTCGGATCTTGTTCTTGGAAATCTTCGGGGGCAGGCCGCGGCGGGCGCGCTCAGAAATCGAGCAGCACGGCACCCCAGGTGAAACCACCGCCCACGCCTTCAAGCATGACGGTGTCGCCGCGCTTCACGCGGCCGCTGCGCACGGCGCTGTCCAGCGCCAGCGGCACCGACGCCGCCGAAGTGTTGCCGTGTTCGTCGACCGTCACGACCAGCTTGTCCAGCGGCATCTTCAGCTTCTTGGCCGTGCCCTGCATGATGCGGATGTTGGCCTGGTGCGGAATGAGCCAGTCGAGGTCGGCTTCGGTGCGGCCGGCTTTCTCGAGCACGGTGCGGGCGGCGCTTTCCAGCACGCCCACGGCCAGCTTGAAGACCGCCTGCCCGTCCATCTTGAGCAACGGGTCGCCGAGTACCGAACCGCCAGACACCGTGCCCGGCACACACAAGATGCCCACGTGCTTGCCATCGGCGTGCAGATCGGTGGCCAGGATGCCGGGCTCGCTGCTGGCTTCCAGCACCACGGCGCCAGCGCCGTCGCCGAAAAGCACGCAGGTGGTGCGGTCGTTGAAATCGAGGATGCGCGAGAAGACTTCCGCGCCCACCACCAGCGCGCACTTGGCGGTACCGGCGCGGATCATCGAATCGGCCACCGTCAGCGCGTAGACGAAGCCCGAGCACACAGCCTGCAGGTCGAAGGCGGCGCAGCCGTTGGCGCCCAGCTTGTGCTGCAGGATGCAGGCGGTGGAAGGGAACACCATGTCCGGCGTGGACGTGGCGACGATGATCAGATCGACATCGTCGGCCGTGCGGCCGGCGGCCTGCAGCGCGGCCTGCGCGGCCGGCAAGGCCAGGTCGCTGGCGTTGACGCCCTCGGCGGCGAAGTGGCGCGCGCGGATGCCGGTGCGCTCAACGATCCACTCGTCACTGGTTTCCAGCCCGCGCTCGGCCAGCAGGGCGGCCATGTCGGCGTTGCTCAGGCGGCGTGGCGGCAGGTGGCTGCCGGTGCCGGTGATGCGGGCGTAGCGTGTGCCGGAAACAGCGTGGACAGAAGGCGATGACGGAGGGTTCATGCAGCGGTTTCCGGCGCGATGTCGCCCGTAGGCGGCGCGGCGAGACCGGCCTGCAGGGTGTCGCCGATGCGTTCTTGCACGCGGTCGAGCAGCCGGTTTCGCGCGGCATCATACGCCCGGGCCAGGGCCTGCTCGAAGGCGTAAGCATCGGCCGAACCGTGGCTCTTGAAGACCAACCCGCGCAGGCCCAGCAGGGCTGCGCCGTTGTAGCGGCGGTGGTCCACGCGGTGCTTGAAACGCTGCAGTACGGGCATTGCCACCAGCGCCACCAGCTTGCTCATCGGCGTGCGGGTGAACTCCTGCTTGATGAAATCACCCAGCATCGAGGCCAGGCCTTCGCTGGTCTTGAGCAGCACGTTGCCGACGAAACCGTCGCAGACGACGATGTCGACCGTGCCCTTGAAGATGTCATTGCCTTCCACGTTGCCATGGAAGCTGATGTACCCACCCTCGCCCGCTGCGCGCAGCAGTTCACCGGCGCGCTTGATGGTCTCGCTGCCCTTGATGGCCTCTTCGCCGATGTTCAGCAGGCCCACGCTAGGCTCGGCCTTGCCATCCACCGCGGCCACCAGCGCGCTGCCCAGCACCGCGAACTGCAGCAGGTGCTCGGGCGTGCAGTCGACGTTGGCGCCGAGATCGAGCACGGTGGTATAGCCATCGCGCCGGTTGGGCATGACGGTGGCGATGGCGGGGCGGTCGACGCCGTCCAGCGTCTTGAGCAGGTAACGCGAGACGGCCATCAGCGCGCCCGTGTTGCCGGCAGAGACACAGACGTGGGCGCCCGCCCTCAACTGCTGGATGGCCACACGCATCGAGGAATCGCGCTTCCTGCGCAGCGCCACCTCGACCGAATCGTCCATCGTGACAACTTCGGTAGCGATGACGGGCGTGCAGCGCGCCCAGCCGCGGGCTCCTTCCAATGCAGCCTCTGTCCCGACGAGCACCAGTTCGGCCTCGGGGTGGCTCTGCAGGAAGGCTCGGCAGGCGGGCAGCGTGATGCTCACGCCGTGGTCGCCGCCCATGCAGTCGACGGACAGGCGCACCAAAGGCAGCGGCGTGAAGGCGCTGTGGGTGGACACGTCAGTGTTCAGGGCTTCGGCCGAGCCGACGCGTCGTCGAAGACGCGCTCAAGCCAGCCGTTGCAAGCCGCGCCGCATGATCAACATGCGCGCGGCGCGGTGCAGACCGGTGCACGGCCTGCATCCGGAATCACGCGTCGGCCTTGGTCTTCAGGACCTTGCGGCCGCGGTAGAAGCCGGTCGGGCTGATGTGGTGGCGCAGGTGCACTTCACCTGTGGTGGGCTCGACGGCGGTGCCGGGGGCGGCAACGGCGTTGTGCGAGCGGTGCATGCCGCGCTTGGAAGGCGACTTCTTGTTCTGCTGAACGGCCATGGAATTCTCCTGGGGGCGACATGCCTGGCAGCCGGAACTGCAAGTACGTGCGCCAATGCGCTGAAAGTGGCGTGGCGGTGGCGCCTCAGGGCGCGGGCGCTGTGGCTTGGGGGGCCGCAGGGCGCCGGTGAAACAGGCCGCCGGTGGAACGCTGGAACGGTAGCTCTGCAGATGCTGCAACCCAGCCCGCAAAGGACCAAGCGCTTTCCGCAAAGCCCGCGAGTATAGCACCGGCCGGCTCCTTTGGATCAGCCTTCAGCCCTCGCTGCCCTGCCCGCCCTTGCCGCGCAAGGCCGCCAGTGCGGCGAACGGGTGCGGCGCCGGCTCGTCTTCTTCCACCGGGTCTGCGCCCGGCATGGGCAGCGGCTCGGGGCAGATCTCGTGCCGCGGCACGATGGGCTGCGCGAGGATGAGCTCGTCTTCCAACAATTCGTGCAGATCCAGGCGCGCCGGCAGCACGAGCACATCGTCTTCGCTCTCTTCGTCCAGGCGCAGAGCCTCGTCTTCACTGCGCACGAAGCGGAAGCGGCGCACCACCTCCAGCCCTTGCGTCATGGCCTGCAGGCAGCGCTGGCAAAGCAGGGGCACGTCGGCCCTGGCTTCCAATGCCAGCCACATCTCGGGCTCGCCGCCGGCCACGGGCAGGAGGGTGCCAGTGGCCGACCAAACTGCAGCGCCGTCAGAAGCGGCGCTGAAGCCGGCGGCCAGGCGCTCCATGCCCATCAGCGGCCACTGGCCTTCCAGCCGGGCGCCGGCCTTGCACAGAGCGGGCACGTCCAGCGCGCGGGGGTCGAAGGCTCGTTCTTTCATCTCGGGGCAAGCGCGGGCAGGCGCAACAGGCGGCCCACAGGCCGGCGCGGCAGTGTAGCGAGGGGCCGCCGGCCGCGAGCAGGCTCCGTCGACAATCAGCGCATGCCCAGCCCGTCAGCCAGCCCCCCGCTCATCCTCGGCTCCACCTCGCGCTACCGCCGCGAGCTGCTGGACCGCCTGCGCCTGCCCTACACCTGCGTCGCGCCCCAGGTCGACGAAACCCCACTGCCCGGCGAAGCCCCGGCCGCACTGGCCTTGCGCCTGGCCCTGGCCAAGGCCCAGGCGGTGGCGGCCCAGCACCCGCAGGCGGTGGTGATCGGCGCCGACCAGGTGGCCGACCTGCACGGCGAGCCCATCGGCAAACCCGGCACCCACGAACGTGCCGTGCTGCAGCTGCAGCGCCTGAGCGGGCAGCGGGTGGTGTTCCAGACCGCGCTGGCCGTGGTGCGCGCCAGCACCGGCCACGCCGAAGCCCAGCTGGCGGCCGTGACAGTGCAGTTCCGCCCGCTGGCCCAGGCCGAGATCGAGCACTACCTGCGCCTGGACCAACCCTACGACTGCGCCGGCAGCGCCAAGTGCGAGACCCTGGGCATCGCGCTGCTCGACGCCATCGAGAGCGACGACCCCACGGCGCTGATCGGCCTGCCGCTGATCCGCACCTGCCAGATGCTGCGCCGCGCGGGCCTGGACCCGCTGCAGCCATGACGGCGCCCGCGCCAACAGGGCGCCTGCTGCTGGTGCCCAACACCCTGGACCTGGGCGCCGACGAAGTGGACCTGCGCGAGGTGCTGCCCGAGGGCGTGATCCGCCAAGCGGCCGGGCTGCTGCACTGGGCCGCCGAAGACGCGCGCAGCACCCGCGCCTTTCTCAAGCGCGTCGGGGCCCTGGTGCCGCTGGCCGCACCGCTGCAGGCCTTGCAGATCACCGAACTGCCCCGCCCCCGCAAGGGCAGCCGCGAGGCCGTGCCCGCAGCCGAGTGGCGCGCCTTGCTGCAGCCGGCGCTGGCCGGGCACGACCTGGGCCTGCTCTCAGAGGCCGGCCTGCCCGCCGTGGCCGACCCGGGCGCGGCGCTGGTGCAGGCGGCGCACGAGGCCGGCGTGCCGGTGCTGCCGCTGGCCGGTGCCAGTTCGCTGCTGCTGGCCCTGGCCGCCAGCGGCCTGAACGGCCAGAGCTTCGCGTTTGTCGGCTACCTGCCGCAAGACGCCGGCTCGCGGGCCACGCGCATCAAGGAGCTGGAGGCCCTCTCGCGCCGCCAGCAACAGACGCAGCTGATGATCGAAACGCCCTACCGCAACGCCGCGCTGCTGGCCGCCTTGCTGGCCGCACTGCAGCCCGGCACCCGCATCAGCATCGCCTGCGGCCTGACCTTGGCCGGCGGCTGGTGTCGCACCGAGACGGTGGCGCGCTGGCGGCAGCAGCCGCCGCAGATGCCCGAACGCTGGCCTGCCGTGTTCGCTTTGCTGGCCGGCTGATGCAGCAGCGCCGCCGGCGCTGCCCTCAGTGGCCGCCGCCGAGCAGCGACGCCACTTTCTTCTTCGGACGGATGTTGGGCGAGAGCCCCGGCCCCGGGCGCAGGGTGGCCGGCACGGCGGCCTTGGGCGCCGCTTCCCAGGCCGGCGGCTCGCTGCGCGCGGCGGGTTCATAGGGCTTGTCGAAGAACGGGTCGCGCGAGGCGGGCGCCGGGCGGCGCGGGGCTTCGGCGCGGGGGGCGGCCAGCACCGGCGCTTCGACCCGCTCGCGCGGAGCGCGTTCTTCGCTGTCGTCACGGCGCGGGCGGCGCACGCGGTCGTCTTCCAGCTCGAAGGGCTCGATGTCGAGCTTCTTCTTGATGAGCTTCTCGATCTCGGCGACCTGGCGCATGTCGTCGCGCGTCACCAGCGTCACGGCCAGACCCGAGGCCCCGGCACGGCCGGTGCGGCCGATGCGGTGCACATAGTCTTCGGCGTGGAAAGGCACGTCGAAGTTGAAGACCGCCGGCAGGTCGGTGACGTCGAGGCCGCGCGCGGCCACGTCGGTGGCCACCAGCACGTCCACTTCGCCGGCCTTGAAGGCGGCCAAGGCCTTCAGGCGTTCGTCCTGGCTCTTGTCGCCGTGCAGGGCCTGGGTGCGCAGGCCGTCGCGCTCGAACGAGCGCGCCAGGCGCGCTGCACCGAGCTTCGAGTTGACGAAGACGATGGCCTGCGTGAGTGCACGCTGGCGGATGATCTGGCGGATGACGGCGCGCTTGTCGTCGTCGTTCGTCGCGTAAAAACGCTGCTCGACCGTGGACGCCGTGGCGTTTGGCCGAGCCACCTCCACCAGCACCGGGTCTTGCAGGTAGCTGTTGGCCAGCTTCTTGATCTCGGGCGAAAAGGTGGCCGAGAACAGCAGCGTCTGCCGGCCGGCCTTGGGCAGGTAGGACAGGATGCGCTGCAGGTCGGGCAGGAAGCCGATGTCGAGCATGCGGTCGGCTTCGTCGAGCACCACATACTCCACCTGGTTGAGCACAGCGCTCTTGGCTTCGATGTGGTCAAGCAGGCGGCCCGGCGTGGCGATCAGCACCTCGACGCCGGCTTTCAGCTGCAGGGTCTGCGGCTTCATGTCGACACCGCCGAACACCACCGCCGAGCGCAGGTGGGTGTGCTTGGCGTAGTTCTTGACGTTGTTGGCCACCTGGTCGGCCAGTTCGCGCGTGGGGGCCAGCACCAGCGCCCGCACGGGGTGGCGGGCCGGCGACATGCTGGCGTTTTCGTGCCGCAGCATCTTCTGCAGCAGCGGGATGGTGAAAGCCGCGGTCTTGCCGGTGCCCGTCTGCGCCGCGCCCATCACGTCCCGGCCTTCGAGGACGATGGGGATGGCCTTGGCCTGGATGGGGGTCATGGCCACGTAGCCACTGTCGGCCACGGCTCGGAGGAGCTTGGGGTCGAGGGGGAGGGTGTTGAAGAGGGGGGCCGCTTCCGGCGCCGGCGGCTCGTGGGATTCGTTCATCCGCCTGATTGTCGCCTCGCCCGGCGCCGGCCTCAACCGCGGTGTCAATCCGTGGGCCACACCGCGCGCCGGCGAAAGCATCTTGAAGCTTGCACCAAAGCGAGCCAAGGTGCGGGCGGCCGTGAACCGACGCGAGATCCTGGCACCCTAGAATCTACCGATTCCTGTCGACTGGCATGCTTGGAGCTCGATTGCGCACCGAAACCCTTCTTCACCGGACCGCCAGTGGCTTTGCCGTCTTCCTGCTGACGGTATTCGGTACAGCCGACCTGATGGCCCAGACGTCCGCGCCGGCAGCCGAGGACACGCAGGGCCCGATTCGCCTGCGACAACCAGCCCCAGCCGTCGGCTTGACGCCACAAACCGTCGCGCCACAGCGACCGGTCGAGCCTGCCAACCCCGGAGAGTTCGAAGTTTTCGTGCAGCGTGCCGCAAGCAGCACCTTGCCGATCAAGCGTCTCGGTGCGGAGTTGGTCACCGGTGAGTTCGATGGCTTGGGTGGGGATCTCAGCCCGCTGGTGCCTGCCGACTACGTCATCGCTCCTGGCGACGAAGTGCTGGTCACGATCTGGGGCTCCGTCGACGCGGATCTGCGCATGTCGGTGGACCGGGCTGGCCGAATCACCCTGCCGCGTGTGGGCACGGTTCAAGTCGCAGGTGTGCGCCACGCCGACCTGCCGGCTGTGATCGAACGCCGCGTGGCCCAGGTTTTTCGCAGCTTTCAACTGAGTGCCACGGTCGGTCAAATCCGCGGCATCCGCGTTTTTGTGACCGGCTTTGTCAGCAAGCCTGGCACGTACAGCGTCAACAACCTCTCAACCGTGGTCAGCGCTCTGATGCGCGCGGGTGGCCCGTCTGCGGCGGGTAGCTTCCGACACATAGAGCTGCGCAGAGGCGCCACCAAGCTGGCCACTTTCGACCTGTACGACCTGCTGCTCAAGGGCGACAGGTCGGGCGACCAGATTCTTCAGGCCGGCGACGTCGTGCACGTGGGTCCAGTGGGCGCGCAGGTGGGCGTGATCGGCAGCGTGAACAAGCAGGCCGTTGTCGAGCTGAAGCCAGGTGAAACGGTGGCCGACGTGCTTCGCATGGCCGGCGGCTTCACGGCCGTTGCAGACCGCACGAGGCTGCTGATCGAGCGGCTGCAAGACCGCCCCGGTGAGCGCGCCGTCGAGGTGAAGTTGCCCGAGAACATGAGCGCTGCGCTGTCGCATGGCGACATCCTCCGCGCCTTCAACGTGACCACAAGCGTGCTGTCGACGCAGTTTCAGAACAAGCGCGTGAGGATTGATGGCGAAGTGCGCCGGCCCGGAGAATACTTATTGCCGGCAAACAGCACATTGCAGGACGCCCTGAAGGCTGCTGGCGGGTTGACGCCGGCGGCTTACCTCTTCGGCACCGAGTTCAGCCGCGAAAGTGTGCGCTCCATCCAGCAGGAAAACTATGACCGGGCTCTGCGTGATCTGGAAACTGAGTTTACTCGGAACGCTGCGACACAGAAAACAAACTCCTCCGAGCAAGCAGCTGCGCTCGCGGCCAGCGGAACAGCAAATGCACGTCTGATTGAGCGTCTACGCGCAGTGCGGCCCACTGGACGGGTGGTACTCGCGCTGAGCCCGGAATCACGAGACCTTCCGGAAATGGCTGTCGAAGATGGGGACCGCCTTTATGTCCCGGCCAGGCCAACAACAGTAGGGGTGTTTGGCAGTGTTTTCAATGCAGGAAGCTATCTGCTGAGAGATGGCGCCACCATCGGCAGCATGATGAGATTGGCCGGGGGGCCAACGAAAGGTGCCGATTCCGACAGCGCATTTGTGGTTCGGCTTGATGGGAGCGTGCTCAGTGCGCGTCAAATGAACAGCGGGTGGTTTGGATCAAGGCAATCTTTGATCGACAGCGCTGTTTTGCCAGGCGACACGATATTTGTGCCCGAAGAGCTCAACAAAACAAGCTTCGCCCAAGAGGCCAAGGAGTGGACACAGATTCTTTATCAATTCGGTTTAGGCGCAGCGGCCTTGAAGACCATCCGGGGCAACTGATGGAAGCCTCTACATCCCAGCAAATCGCACCGACGATCGCGGAGCAGCCGAGCGCCGCGGCAGTGCTTCGGCTCCTCATCAAGCACGCTCGTCTTTTGCTCATCACACCCCCACTCCTCGGACTGTTGGCGTTGGGTCTTGGCTATGTGATTCCCAAGACCTACACGGCGAGAACCTCATTCATTCCCCCGCAGCAGCAGCAAAGTGCGGCCGCAGGTGCACTGGCGTCGCTGGGAGCGCTTGCCAATCTTGCAGGATCAGGAGCCATTCGTACGCCAGCCGACCAGTATGTTGCCCTGCTTGAAAGTGAAGGGGTTGCCAACCGCATCATTCAGCGGTTCGCGCTTCAGCAGGTGTACGAAAAGCCGTTGCTTACCGATGCGCGAACAGATTTTCGGCGCTCGGTGCGGGTGGCGGTCGGCCGCAAGGATGGTTTGATCACAGTGGAGGTGGATGATCGCGAGCCCAAACGGGCCGCGGACATCGCGAATGCGCATGTAGAGGAACTGCGGCGACTCGTTGGCAGCTTGGCGATCACTGAGGCGCAACAGCGGCGAGTTTTTTTCGAGGAGCAACTGGCCAAAACTCGCCAACAACTTGCCGAGGCGCAGAGGGCACTCCAAGGTAGCGGCTTTGACCGCGCCGCGCTGCAAGCTGAGCCGAAGGCTGCGGCAGAAGCCTATGCGCGTGTGCGAGCGCAGGTTGCGGCGGCCGAAGTCAAACTGCAAACCTTGCGCAGCTCATTGCAAGATGATGCGCCTGAGGTCCGAGCAACGGCGTCGACACTGTCCTCTTTGCGCGATCAGCTCTCAGCGCTCGAAAAAGCAACAGACACACCGCCAGGTGCCAGCTATGTCAGCAAGTATCGTGAATTCAAGTACCAAGAAGCAATGTTTGAGATCTTCGCGCGCCAGTACGAATTGGCACGCGTTGATGAAAGTCGCGACGGGCCGTTAGTGCAAGTCGTAGATCCAGCAGCGCCGCCCGAAAGACAAAGTGCCCCGCGAAAGACACTGTTGGCGGTGGCCACGTTTCTGGCCTCCTTTTTGCTCATCACTCTGTTTGTACTGTTGCGCGAGGCGATTCGGCCGCTTTTAAACACAAAGGAGTTAACGGGGTGATCAGGTCATGGCATCCAACTGCCCATCATTTGCCCCGGTGAGAAATCAGGCACGGGCGTGAAGGGCGGGTAATGCTGGCCGTGTCTACTGTAGAGCCCAACAACTGGCAGAAAATCTCGGGGCAGTATTTCCTTCCAGCCGAATGTGCGGAGCCGAAGTGGGTCAGTCGATGCGAGGATGCGCAGATCTGAAACAGACCAAGCATGACCATCTTTAGCAAACCCGGTCACCGGGGTCAGCGTGCCAAGGAAAACCCAAACGCCTTGCCACTTTACCTCCACCAGGGTGTGCGTTGGACCTCCAGGCTTCAGTAACTGCGACCAGCCTCCATAAACAAGAAAAACACGTCGTGTCTCGAAGCCCATCGCAGTCGCGGCCTTTTCAATCACCCGAGCTCGGTCAAAGCAGACGCCAGAGGAGCGCTGCAAGACATCCAGCGGCTCGCGATCTTGTCCGTTTTCAATCCCTTCGAATTTCGTTACGGTGGAGTGGACTCGACGCACCAACTCCATCAAAGCAGTCTGCTGCTGCATCGATCCCCAGCGGTTGGCAGCGGCTATCTCATGCGGCTTCAAGATACCAAACTGGATCATGGCGTGGAGGTCTTCGCTACGAACGGCATTATTCACGCTGCCGGTCCACAAGCAGCCAAGACTTCCCATCAGAAACAACAGGGCGACCAAGCCACGGAAAAACGGTGTACGCAAACGCGAGTCAGTATTGGTGAACATGGGTCGATTGAACATGAGGAGACCCTTAGCAATCATTGTGTTTGCGCAGGCAGCCGGTGCAGTGATGAGTCTGCTCTCGGTACCTTTCTGCGCTCAGATTCTTGGGCCGGAGGCAGCAGGTATCCTGGGACTTTCGGCCTCGTTCCAGATCGTTGTTTTTCTGCTTGACGGTTGCAATACAGTCACTCGCATGGTGGCGCTGCATTCCACTCAGACCGCCGGCACGCGCCTGGCGGCAGCTTTGGTAGCTTACGCTGAGCGTGTATACCTCAAAATTGCAGCGTTCGGCTCGATTGTTTGCATCCTCGGCGCTTTGCCACTCGCCCAGTTGCTTGAAAGCCGCAGCGAACTGCCAGTTTCGGTCATGGGGCCGGCGCTCGCGCTTGTCGGAGCAAACGCATTTCTCAAACTTTTGGCAAGTCAGTACCGCGGTGGGGTTGTCGGACTGCAAGCGCAGGTTACGGCCAACATGGTCGCCCTTGGGGCCAATACCGTCCGTTTTCCGTTGGCTGTTCTAGCGACGCTTTTGATACCGGATCTGCGTTTTCTTTTGGTACTGCAGACGGTTTCATTTCTACTTGAAGCTGCACTGCTGAGAAGAGCGCTACAGAGCCGACTTCCGCGAATCTCGGCAGGCGAAATCGCCACAGGCGGCAAGTTATGGTTTGAACAGGGTCGATTTCTAGCGATCACGGTCGGCTTAGCGACGCTCGGTGCCGCAGCATCTCAGGCCGATAAGTTTTTTTTGGCAGCAAAACTGAACCTCGCCGATTTCGGGGCAGTATCGCTAGTAACGCTTCTTTCCGCCGGATTGTTCGTGTTGGCGACACCCATACATCAGATATTTCTTCCGCGCCTCGCAACAGCCAAAGACACCAGCGAAAGGCAGCGAACTCAAATTGCCCTCCTCACAGTTCTATGGTGCTTCTGCTGGCCTGTCATGGCAACTGCGGCAATGGCGGCTGAACCGCTGGCACGCTTGGTCTCACCATCCGGCTCATTCAATCAGGCTTTGTTGGCCGAAGCCTTCGTGTACTGGGGCGTAGGGAACGGGCTGGCCGTGATCAGTACCGGGCTGTACCTCACCTTCTTTGCGACCGGCAACCTAAGGAGATATGCACTGGTTCAAGGGGTGGTACTCATGGTGTATCTGCCGGCTGCATGGGTCTCTCTTGAGACGTATGGCGTATCAGGCGCGGGAATCGCATTTCTTGCATGCCAACTCGTCTTGCTGATTCTGCTGGGCTTCGCGATGCGTACGCTCGGATTTTCCCTGCCGAGGCTTGCACCTGTGCTTATCTTGCCCACGTTTGCAATTGCAGGGGTCTGGATCGGCAGGGCCGCCGCCGGCCCACTGCCTGCGGCGAGCTTGGCCGAGGCCTTCAGCTCGGTCGCAGTTGTTTTCCTTCTGTCGCTGGGCGTCTGCATCTCAGGCTTTTTGTATTGGGCTCGTTCGAAATCCGCAAGTCCTGTCGGGGCATCGCACCTGTGAACTCCATACCACCCTTTGTCAGGAGTGCCTTTTTCGTATTGGCGATGGCAACCCTTCTGACGACGCAGTTTCGCGGGGTGCTTCCCGGGATAGGACCAGGAGAGATCGCGGGGATTGGATTTATTCTGCTCTGCATCGGGCAGCCGCTTCGGATCCCAGGCTGGGCTTTATGGCTCGTGGTTCTGTTTCTTGCGGGTTTCTTGATCGGAACTGTCGCCAACCAAATTCATGGGGCGTCACCCCAAATCTCACTTCGAGACATCGGCGCGATCTGCTTCGCGCTCGCCTTCTCAGTTTGCGCGGTATCTCACCTGCAGCAGCAGACAAATCCTGCCGTGGCGCTTGCCCAAGGCATGGCGGCCGCCGTGGTCGTGCAGTCGATACCGTTGTTTTTGCTTGTCGCTGACGTACATACTGGCGCGTGGCTGACCGACAACGATCAACCCGGACTTCCCTTCCTGTCGCGTTACGTTGGCTTTTCTGACAATCCAAACCAACTCGGCGTCTTGCTCTGCGCATATCCCTTTCTCGTCGCCCACGCTTTCGTACGTGCACACGGATTGTTTAAACGCACTTTGTGGGCATTCGCGCTGGTGCTTGGCCTTGCGCTGTCAGTACTCATAAAAAGCAATACGGTCTTCGCAGCCTACATCCTTTGCTCAGCGGTCTCTGCAATGCTTTTCTTGATGCGATGGCATCGCCCGTCAGAAGAACGCATCAGCCTGTGGGGCTTGAGTGCGGCTGTCTTAGCAGGGCTGGTAGCCCTGGCAGCATTCTTCACGTACGCGAGCGAGTCGGTGGACAAGACGGGTGATGCCGATGCCAACGGCCGCTTCCAACGCTGGCAAAACGCTACACAGGGCGTCATTGAGAGCTTTGGCCTTGGCGTGGGGCCAGGAGGCCAGTCTGGCGAAACTCAACCATTTCAAGGAGAGGAAGCGCACAACTTTCTCCTCGATATCACGCTGCAAGGGGGCGTCATCTCTCTTGCTGGATATCTGCTCCTATTCACGGGCGCCGTCGTGCTCGCATGGCGACATCGTTCGCTTGTGCTCGTAACCGTATTGCTTGCAATCTTCACACAACAAGTCGCGCACTACACTGCGAGGCAACCTATGGCCTGGATTTTTGTTTTCCTTCCTTTCGCCCTACTCTGCCGACCCACAAGCGGCCGCGAACAAACCTGAGGCGAATATGTGCGGTATAGCAGGACTTTGGTCTGCCAGCGGCAGCGAATTGACGTCACCGATGGAGCGCATGCTCGATGCACTCGCCCATCGCGGACCGGATGCCGGCAACCTGGTGAATTTGGGTGCGGGCGCCCCGACGCTCGGACATCGGCGGCTTGCCATAGTCGACATATCGGAAGCCGGACGTCAACCAATGCGCTCCGCTTGTGGGCGCTACACGCTCGTTCTTAACGGCGAGATATACAACCACGCGCGGTTGCGGAACGATATCGAGCGTGAGTGCGATGGCCAGCGCGAGTGGCGCGGCCATTCCGATACAGAGACTTTGTTGGCAGCAGTGGTGCTGTGGGGGCTACGCACAGCCATTGAACGATGCACAGGGATGTTTGCAGTCGCTCTTTGGGACAGTGAGCAACGGACTCTGACACTTGCCCGCGACCGATTTGGTGAAAAGCCTCTCTACTGGATGCAATCATCCAGAGGTTTTGCCTTCGCGTCGGAGCTGAAGGCCTTGATCAAGGCAGGCTGGGTGGATGGCCGCGTGTCTCGGGATGCGGTCGCACTGCTGCTCAAGCTCAATCACATTCCAGCCCCCAAAACTATCTTTGACGGCGTCCATAAGCTGCCCCCTGCCACCCTTCTGACGCTCGCCCACCCCAGCGAAGAACCGAGAACTGAAACCTATTGGAGCATTGCGCAAACATGGCGTGACGGTTTAGCGCGGCCTTTTGCCGGGGATGACGTCGCCGCTACCGATCAACTAGAAGGTCAGCTTACCCGCGTCTTGAGTGACCAGATGAGCGCCGATGTCCCTCTCGGCGCCTTTCTATCAGGTGGCATTGACTCGTCGGTAATTGTGGCGCTGATGCAGCGACAATCAGCCAAAAAGGTCCGCACTTTCTCAATCGGGCTGCACGACCAGGGCTACAACGAGGCCGAAGCGGCAGCAGCCGTCGCAAAGCACCTAGGAACCGAACACACGGAGTTGTATGTGACGGCCGCGGATGCACTTGCAGTCGTTGAGGCATTGCCCTCCATATACTGCGAGCCTTTTGCGGATTCATCACAGATCCCGACCTTTCTCGTGTCGCAAATGGCGCGCCAGCACGTGACTGTTGCGCTTTCCGGCGATGCCGGAGATGAATTGTTTGGTGGATACAACAGGTATCTGTTTGGCCCATCTATCGCGCATCGCACTCTGGCTTGGCCTCGGTTTACCCGGCGTGCCGCAGCAGGCTTGCTGAACGCCATCCCTCCTGCGCGCTGGAATTCTCTTGCCAAGTCAGCCTCCAGTTTGCTTCTTGCGAGCGCGCGCTTCAGCGATTTTGGCGACAAGATTCAGAAGTTGTCGCGGGCGTTGAGCGCAAATGACGAGGACGAGCTGTATGACGGCTTTATCTCTCAATGGACTCAGACTGAGCAGGCAGTCCCCAGCTCTCGCATTGCCAAATCTACACATGATTGGAATTCAGAGGGTTTGAGCAGCCTCAGTTTCTCCGAACGGATGATGATCAGCGATGCCTGTGGTTACCTGCCCGGAGATATCTTGGCAAAAGTTGACCGCGCAAGTATGGCTGTCAGCCTCGAAACACGAGCGCCATTTCTCGATCACGAGCTTTATGCATTCGCGGCCAGTTTGCCCTTGCACATGAAGATCAGAAAAGGGGTCACCAAGTGGCTGGTCAGGCAAGTGCTTTACCGACATGTTCCACAAGTTTTGATTGACAGGCCAAAGGCCGGATTTGGGGTTCCTATCGATCAATGGCTGCGCGGTGAGCTGAGGGATTGGGCAGAAAATCTGCTGAGCGAAGCGGCACTGAAGGAAAGCGGCGTTTTCGAAGTTGGTGTCATTCGCAAATGCTGGCAGACCCATCTGGACGGTCGCGCCAATCTTCAGCATCCTCTTTGGTGCGTGTTGATGTTTCAGGCTTGGCACGCCAAATGGAAGAAATATCTAACCCTTGGCGAATCAGCACCGTGAGCAAAATCGTGATCCTTGGCAGCCTAGCAGAATCGCTGCTGAACTTTCGAGGCGATCTCATTCGACATCTTTGCGCTTGCGGTCACGAGGTGGTCGCGGCGGCGCCCGGCGAATCTCCAGAGGTTGACCTGACGCTGAAGAGCTGGGGTGTTCGCCGGGTACGGATTCGGATGGACCGCACCGGCATAGACCCAATCTCCGACCTTCGCCTCTTGATCGATTTGCGGCGGCTCTTACAAAAAGAGCAACCAGATGTTTTGATCGCCTACACGATCAAACCCGTAGTTTACGGAATGCTGGCAGCAAGGTTCTCGGGCGTATCTCGCAGGGTTGCGATGATCACTGGCCTGGGCTTTGCATTCAATTCCGCGACCCGCCTCCGGCAGAAACTTGCTCAAATGGCGGCCCGCGCGCTCTACCGCGCGGCCATGGCATGTGCGAATGTCGTAGTTTTCCAGAATCCCGATGATGAGTCGGAATTCCGCAATCTGCAGATGCTGGGAAACGGTCTTCGGGTCTTGCGTACCGCGGGTTCAGGCGTGAACTTGGAACGATTCACAGCACAGCGTCTTCCTGACGGCCCACTTCGGTTCCTCATGATTGCACGGCTGCTGAAGGAAAAAGGGGTTCGTGAGTACATGCGCGCAGCTGCGCTGGTACACCAAACCCGTCCGGAGGTAGAATTTCATTTGGTCGGTCCGTTCGACACGCACCCGAGTGCTGCGTCGCGGAAAGAAGTGGAAGCCTCTGTTGCTGCGGGAGATATTGTGTATCACGGCGCAGTCGTGGATGTTCGTACTCATTTGGCCGACTGCCACGTGTTCGTTCTTCCTTCATACCGAGAAGGAACACCGCGGTCCGTGCTGGAAGCGATGGCCGTTGGTCGACCTATAATCACTACAGATGCCCCTGGTTGCCGAGAAACAGTTATACCGGGGGAAAATGGGCTGCTCGTACCCCCAGGTCAATCAGAGGCTCTGAGCGAGGCGATGCTGTCACTCGCAAAACTTTCGTCAGCGGAATTGGAGCGGATGGCATTGAGTTCCCGGCATTTGGCCACGACGCGCTACGACGTGCGCATTGTCAACACCCAGATAGCCGATGCCCTTGGCGCTTGATCTTCAATCGACCAACTTCGCAAACATCACCTCTGATTGCTTCTGTTTCGATTCCCGAAGAAGACATCACTCCACGCCGGCAACCGTCAGGGCACCACGATCCATGACAATTGCCACTCCGCTCGCAGGCTCAGGATACATGAGGGGCCGGAGATGCAAACCAAACAACCGATGATCGAAGGATGAGGATTATTCTCGATCTTCGGCACAGAAACACAATCTATCCGGCACCCCAAGTAATGAAGCGATTTTTTGATGTCTGCATTGCGCTGAGTGCAGCATTATTGCTGATGCCTGTATTGGCCGCGTTGGGGTTGCTGATCAGATTGAGACTGGGGTCTCCTGTGCTCTTCACGCAAGAGCGCCCCGGTCTCCAGGGCCGGCCGTTCAAGATGGTAAAATTCCGGTCCATGACAGACGCGCGTGACTCGCACGGAACGCTGCTTCCCGACAGCGAGCGCTTGCCGCCTTTTGGAAGATGGCTCCGGTCGACGAGCCTGGATGAACTGCCAGAACTGTGGAATGTAATCCGAGGCGACATGAGTCTCGTCGGCCCGCGGCCTCTACTGATGCGCTACCTGCCCCTCTACAGCGAGCGCCAGCGGAGACGGCATGAGGTGCGTCCCGGAATCACGGGTTGGGCCCAGATCAACGGCCGAAACAGCGTCGACTGGGGCCAACGTCTGGAGATGGATGTCTGGTATGTGGACAATGTGTCTTTGCGGCTTGATCTAAAGATTTTGGCTTTGACGGTACTCAAAGTCGTGCGGCGAGAAGGCATTCAAGCTTCTGGAGAAGCAACGATGCATGAGTTCCAAGGTACACCTGAATCCCATGACTCCAAATCCGCTCCCCACTAGTGCGCCCGCATGCGCTCCGACGCGGGCCCGAATCGTCGCAATCGAGAGCTACCTTCCTCAGCAGATTTTGGGTAACGAGGCCTTGGCGGCCCTGTATCCAGACTGGTCGGCCGACAAGATCCTCGCCAAGACAGGGATTGCAACCCGCCATATCGCTGCTGATAACGAAACCGCAGGCGACCTGGCGGAAGGGGCCGCAAGGCGATTGTTTGCGACCGGGATTTGTGCTCCAGCGGATATCGATTTCCTGATCCTGTGCACCCAGGCGCCCGATTATTTCCTGCCCACGACAGCCTGTGTTTTGCAGCACCGCCTGGGTCTTCCGCGCACTGCTGGCGCTTTGGACATCAATCTCGGTTGCTCGGGCTTCGTTTACGGATTGTCGTTGGCGAAGGGATTGATCGAAAGCGGTAGCGCTCATCGGGTACTGCTCCTCACCGCTGATACCTATTCGAAGTACATTCATCCGCTGGACAAAAGCGTTCGAACGCTCTTTGGGGACGGGGCTGCGGCGACGCTTATCGAATCGGCCCAAGCCGACCAGCAAGGCTCGATTGGTCCGTTCGTGTTTGGCACCGATGGCCGGGGCGCAGACAAGCTGATTGTCGAAGCTGGCGGTTTCCGCACGCCAGTCTCTGACGCCACTGCTCAAGAGGTTACCGACACCTCGGGCAACGTCCGCAGCCGCGAGCATCTGTTCATGGACGGGGGGGAGGTGATGGCTTTCTCATTGACAGAGGTCCCCAAAGCTGTTGATGCTTTGCTAGAGAAGTCTGGCATCAGCCGAGACAGCATCGATCTTTATGTGCTTCACCAAGCCAACCGCTTCATGCTCGACGCGCTGCGGAAGAAGCTGAAGGTTCCTGAAGAGAAGGTCCCTGTCTTGATGCAGAACTGCGGCAACACCGTTTCATCCACCATCCCTCTCGCGTTGAAGTCATTGCGAGCACAACAGCGGCTGCCCAGCGGCACCCGCGCCATGCTCGTTGGCTTCGGTGTCGGCTACTCGTGGGCGGCCGCCAACGTCGAGTTCTGAGTTTCCACTTCACGTTTCATGGATCAAAACATGCAAGAGTTTTACGAGGGTCTCGCCGAGATTCTGGAGATTGATGCCAGTGAGGTCTCTCCTGACTTGGTGCTGGCCGATCATTCCTGGGACTCCTTGGCCGTGGTGTCAACGATCGCCTTGGTTGACGAATGTTTCAACGTGATGCTGCCCAGCCAGGCCCTGATCGCCTGCAAGACGGTGGCTGATATCGAAGTGCTGATCAAGGGCGCCTGATTCCCATGGCCACCCTAGATGCGCCCATCGGCCGAGTAGCCGTCACCCGCGGCGCGCGCGTCGCTGGCATCGTTTGCTGCGTTCCAGGCAAGCGCATCACCAATGACCATTTCGTCGGGAAGTTCGGCGAAAAGTCAGTCGAAGATGTCGTCAAGATGATTGGCGTCACGGAACGCCACTGGGTGGAGCCGGGCGTCTCGTCCGCAGATCTTTGCCAAGCAGCCGCAGAACGCCTTTTGCCGGGCCTCGACTGGTCGCCAGAAAGCGTCGACGCAATCATCTTTGTCTCGCAAACGCCGGACTTTGTGTTGCCCTCAACCGCTTGCGCTCTGCATGGCAGGCTGGGATTGCGGCGCGGCGGCATCGCGTTCGATGTGAACCTGGGTTGCTCGGGCTATCCCTATGCCCTATGGCTTGCAACGACTCTGATACAAGGCGGCGCGGCTGACAGGGTTTTGTTGGCCGTGGGCGACACGATCAGTCGTGTCGTCGACCCAGAAGACCGTGCTACTGCGATGTTGTTTGGCGACGCCGGCACAGTCACCGCAGTGGAACGCATTCCGCAGGGCGAAGACTCGCCGGAGTCGCATTTCGTGTTGGGCACTGACGGCAAAGGCGAATCGCATCTCATCATTCCCCGAGGTTTGTTCAAGCAGCGCAGTGAAGCCTTGGATCCGAGACTGGCCAGCCGAAATGCTGCATGCCTCTTCATGGATGGCGCCGAGATCTTCAACTTCACTCTCGGCGTGGTGCCGCGCCTTCTGACCCAACTGCTATCCGCAGCGGCGCTGGAGCGCGAGGCGTACGACGCCTTTGCATTCCATCAGGCGAACAGCTTCATGCTGAACCATCTGGCAAAGAAGATGAAGCTAGACACATCGCGAGTGCCGGTCAACATTGGGCGCTTTGGCAACACCAGTTGTGCATCCATCCCCTTGCTGCTGTGCTCCGATCTCGGCTCACGCATTCAGGAAACGACGCTCCAACTGGCGCTGTTGGGTTTCGGCGTGGGTTACTCCTGGGCCGCGGCCTCGATGAAGGTTGGGCCGCTCCGCATAGCAGAGGTGATTGAACAATGAACACCGCCTTCAGCGCCGACTGCCTCGCAGGGCGCAGCATCTTGATCACTGGAGCTTCGTCAGGGCTGGGCCGCGCGGTCGCACAGGCCTGCAGCGAAGCTGGCGCCAAGGTCATTGCGGCGGGCCGGAACGAGGAGCGATTGGCCGAAACGTGCTCGCTGCTTCGCGGCGACGGCCACAGCATTGAAGTAGCAGGGTTGGATGACCCCGACAGCGTGGCAGATTGGTTGAAGGCCCTGGTCTCCAGGCACGGCGCGCTGCACGGCATCTTTCATGGTGCAGGCACAGAGTTGGTTCGTCCTGCACGCATGACCAAGAAGGCACAGATTGACGAAGTCTTCGGCAGCAGCACGATGGCAGCACTGGGAATCTCCCGCGCTGCGGCCCAGAAAGGGCACATGCACGACGGCGGGTCGGTCGTGTTCATGTCATCGGTCGCAGCGCAGCGCGGTACAGCAGGCATGGTCGCCTACAGCGCAGCCAAGGCCGCCATCGATGGCCTGGTGCGCTCGCTGTCCTGTGAACTCGCACCGCGGCAGATCCGGGTCAACGCCATCGCGGCCGGAGCTGTGGTTACGCGAATGCACGAACGGCTGGTCGCTACACTGGGCGCTGAGGGCGTTGCGGACTACGAGCGTCGCCACCTTCTGGGCTTCGGCCGCCCAGAGGACATCGCGCACGCTGCGCTCTTCCTGCTGTCCGATGCCGGGCGATGGGTGACCGGCGCGGCCATCCCTGTTGACGGTGGTTACCTGGTGCGGTGAAACAATGAGCAAACGACTGGTGATCGTGGGTGCAGGTGCATTTGGTCGCGAGATCATGTGCTGGGCCATGGACGCGGTCAACGCTGACTGGTCAGCGTTGGTTTGGGTCGACGACAATGCCGACGCATTGCAGGGATATGACTACAGTCTTCCGTGGTTGGGAGCGCTCGAATCGTTTCAGCCTGCGGAAGGCGACCGATGTGTGATTGCGGCGGGCGAGCCGGAGACCAAACGAAAGCTGGCGACTGTGCTGCGCGAGCGCGGCGCCAGCTTTGCATCCTTGGTGCACCCCAGCGCAGTCATCGCAAGAACCGCCAGGTTGGGGCAGGGCGTGATCGTGTGCCCGCTCAGCTTTGTCTCGGCGGACGCCCGGGTTGGGGACTTCGTCACCATCAACGGCCTGTCTAGTGTCGGCCATGACGTCGAAATCGGCAATTTCGCCACGCTGAGCGCGCATGTCGATTTGACCGGCCATGTTCAAGTCGGCGAAGGCGTGTTTTTCGGTACCAGTGCGACTGTCGTCCCAAAGGTTCGCATCGGCGCGAACGCACGCATTGGCGCCGGCGTCACCGTCATGCGTACAGTCGCAGCAGGCAGCACACTGTTCACCACCCCTCCGCGCAAGCTGTGATTCTTCCGCTTTCCCGCCACCTTTGGCAGTCTTACTGGCACCTCGTGTGCCACCGCGCCGAGTTGCCTTTGCCCGGGGATTACCTGCGCCTTCAGGTCCTAGACGCAGAGATCGTGGTCTTCAACGACCACGGAGATCTGGTTGCCTTCGATAACCGTTGCCCGCATCGCGGTGCGCGTATTTTCTTGGGTGAGCACGGCAATGGGCCTGCCACTTGCGGATACCACGGTTGGACCTACAACGCAGGTCGCATGATCATCCCCTGCGCAGCCCAGATCGAAGGTCTGGAAACGTCGAACGTCGATCTGACGCGCTGGCAAACCGCATGGGTCGGTGACTTTTTGTTCGTTGGCCATTCGCCCTTGACCGATGTCGAGGATCAACTTGGCGAGACCCGATCGCTGCTTGAGGACATCTCTTTCGGCGTGGATCGCCGCATTGACATCAACACCTACGACTTCGAAACCGACTGGACTATTGCGATCGAGAATGCGCTGGAGCCTTATCACGTTTCGCTCATACACCCGGAGTCGCTTGGTCTGCTCGATCTGCAGGACGGAGAAAACCACTTCCATGGCGAGAATTCGGTCTGGTACGCACCAGTCGGCAATGCCCGCATGGCCAAGCAGCTCGGGGCACTGAAACGCTTCTTCCAACTCGATTACCAGTACTCGGGCTACATGAGCCTGTATCTGTTTCCGTTCACGATGCTGTCGTCGACTTTTGGGTATTCGTACTCGGTGCAGAGTTTCTTTCCTTCCAGCCAGATTGGCCGAACCCACTTCAGCAGCCGTCTGCTGGCAATGGCGACCAAGCCCGGGGTCGATCGACAGGTGCTTGACGGTTTCTTCTCTTCCAGCGCGCAAGTCAACCGACGCGTGTTCGATGAGGACCATGCAATCTGCAAGCGAGTGCCCACCGACACTTGGACGGCCGACCAGCCACGGTTCGCTGCACAAAACGAAGCGAAGTTGCTTCACTTCAGAAAATCCTGCCGGGCTCATCTCGCAGGGCTGCCGCCACCGCTGAGGCCCAGTTCCTGACGGGACAGTCGTTGGCAGACGCTCGCCAACAGTAGTCCAAACGCAACAGTAGCGCACCAATGCGGCGCAAAATGCTGGGGGCGGGTCAGAGGCTGACACAGCACCGCTGAACGGCGCGGCGCGCCCAAGCAGTTTCGGTCCCGCGTTTGCCTAGCAGCCCAGGCCAATCAGCACCGGAGTACGCCCAATGTGGCCGTGTTTTGAAGAAGACGAACTGAACGCGGTCCAGCAGGTGCTGCGCAGCGGCAAGATCAACTACTGGACTGGCGACGAAGGTCGCAAGTTCGAGACCGAGTACGCCGCCTACACCGGGCGCCAACACGCTGTGGCGGTGGCCAACGGAACTCTGGCGCTGGAACTCGCGCTGCTGGCCTTCGGTATCGGTGAAGGCGACGACGTCGTCACGGCCTCTCGCACCTATGTCGCTTCTGCGAGTTGTGCCGTCATGCGCGGCGCCCGTCCGGTGGTGGCCGACGTAGACCGCGACAGCCAAGTGGTCACCGCGGCCACCCTGCGCGCCGCTCTCACGCCGCGCACGCGAGCCATCGTCGTCGTGCACCTGGCCGGCTGGCCCTGCCCGATGGACGAGATCATGGCGCTGGCTGCCGAGCACCAACTCGTCGTCATCGAAGACTGCGCCCAGGCCCATGGCGCCACCTACCGCGGCAAGCCTGTTGGCGCTTTCGGCCATGCCGCCGCCTTCAGCTTCTGCCAGGACAAGATCATCTCTACCGGCGGCGAGGGCGGCATGCTGGTGCTGGACGACGAAGAAGCGTGGAAACGTGCCTGGGCCTACAAGGACATCGGCCGCAGCTACGACGCTGTCTACCACCGCCAGCACCCGCCGGGGTTCCGTTGGATCACCGACAGTTTCGGCAGCAACTGGCGCCTGACGGAAATGCAGTCGGCCATCGGCCGCCTGCAACTGGCCAAACTGCCGCGCTGGATCGAAGCACGCCGCCGCCTGGCCGGCATGCTGGCCGAGGGGCTCTCGGGCCTGCCGCTGCTGCGTGTGCCGCTGCCGCCTGCCCACGCGGGCCACGCCTACTACCGCTTTTATGCTTTCGTGCGGCCCGAGTTGCTGGCCGAAGGCTGGACCCGCGACCGCATCATGATCACCTTGAACGAGCGCGGCGTGGCCTGCACCGTCGGCTCGTGCAGCGAGATCTACCGCGAGAAGGCCTTCACCGACCGCGGCTGGGCACCGGCAGAACGCCTGCCCGTGGCGCGCGAGTTGGGTGAGACCGGCCTGATGTTCCTGCTCGACCACAACATGCCGACCGAGACGGTCGCGCGCACGGTGGCCGCTGTGCAGGACGTTGTGCGCTCGGCCAGCCGATGACGCCCCTGTTCCTGCATCTGCGCACTGCCGCCGTCCGTGGCCCGATGAAGCCCTGCCCATGACCCCGCTGTCCCCGATGTCGGTGATCCGTCGCCTGGCGCAGTTGTCGCCCACGGCGAAGATGGTGGTGATGGTCGGCGGCGATGCCCTCTGCCTGCCGATTTGCATGGTGTTGGCTGTCGCACTGCGGCTGGGCGGGCTGGAAAACGCGCTCGAAACAGCGCTGCCGATGCAAATCGGGCTGGCCTTGATGGCCCTGCCGGTGATGGCCCTTGCAGGCCTGTACCGCACCGTGGTGCGCTACATCGACCTGAGCGTGCTTGCTATTGCCGGCGCGGCGCTGGCCGCGGTGGTGCTGCTGGTCTACGGCGCCGCCGTGTTCATGCAGTTGCAGGCCCTGCCGCGCAGCGCGCTGCTGATCTTTTGGTTCATCGCCTTTGCCTACGTCATCACCTCCCGCTTCGTGGCGCGCACACTGCTGCGCCGCAGTGTCCGGCCGGGCTCGCGTGGACGTGTGCGCACAGCCATTTACGGCGCCGGTGATGCAGGGGTGCAACTCGCGCAGGCCATGCAGTTCAGCACCGAGTACCGGGCCGTCTGCTTCATCGACGACCGCCGTGAACGCCAGACGCAGAACATCAGCGGTCTGCGCGTCTACAGCCCAGCCAACCTCGACGAAGCCGTGCTGCGCCACGACGTCGCCCAGATCGTCGTCGCCATTCCCTCCGCCAGCGCAGCCCAGAAACGCGCCCTGATCGAGCGCGTTGAAGCCACGGGCCTGCCGGTGAAGATCCTGCCCGGCCTGGTGGAGATGGTCGATGGCAACCCGGCCGTGTCCGACATCCGGCAGGTCGACGTGGCCGACCTGCTCGGCCGCGACGTGGTGGCCCCCGACCCCGGCCTCTTCGCGCGCAACATCGCTGGCAAGGTGGTGCTGGTCACGGGCGCGGGCGGCTCCATCGGCAGCGAGCTCTGCCGGCAGATCCTCTCGCAGCGGCCGCGCCGACTGGTGCTGGTCGACCACTCGGAGTTTGCGCTCTACAGCATCGAACACGAACTGCTGGCCACGGCCCACGGCGTGCCGCTGGTCACCTGCCTGGGCTCGGTGCTCGACGCCACGCTGATGACCGAGGTGATGAAGCGCGAAGGCGTGCAGACCGTCTACCACGCGGCCGCCTACAAGCACGTGCCCATCGTCGAGGCCAACGTGCAGCAGGGCCTGCGCAACAACGTCTTCGGCACCTACAACGTGGCCAAGGCGGCGCACGAGGCGCGCGTCGAGACCTGCGTGCTGATCTCCACCGACAAGGCCGTGCGCCCCACCAACGTGATGGGCGCCAGCAAGCGAGTGGCCGAGCTGGTGTTCCAGGCCGCCGCCCTGCGCGCGCCGGGCACGGTGTTCGCGATGGTGCGCTTCGGCAACGTGCTGGGGTCTTCGGGCTCGGTGGTGCCCTTGTTCCGCCGCCAGATCCAGGCCGGCGGCCCCATCACCATCACGCACCCGGACATCATCCGTTACTTCATGCTGATCCCCGAGGCGGCGCAGCTGGTCATCCAGGCCGGCGCGATGGCGCGTGGCGGTGAGGTCTTCGTGCTCGACATGGGCGAGCCGGTGCGCATCGCCGACCTGGCGCGTTCGATGATCCGGCTGTCAGGCCTGAACGAGAAGACGGCCGAGAACCCGGGCGGCGACATCGAGATCAAGGCCGTGGGCCTGCGCCCGGGCGAAAAGCTCTTCGAAGAACTGCTGATCGGTGACAACGTGGTGCCCAGCGGCCACCCACGCATCATGTGTGCACGAGAGCGCCATATCGACCCCTCGCTGCTCGACAAGATGCTGGGCGTGCTGCGCCAGGCCTGCGACGGCGGCGACACCGAAGCGATGCTGCGCCAGGTGCGCAATCTGGTGCCCGAGTTCCGGCCCGCCGACGAGGTGAACGCCGAGGTGGCGGGCTCGCTCGCGCGGCGCTAGCGGTCAATTTCTGAGACCGATCCGCCCCACACGTCCCTCGTCTGCGAAACAGAACCCAGACGGCTGAACGTCCACTCCGCCGGCGATGAGCTGGATGTGCCTGCTTCACGGAGCGTTTTGTGGGCACTCTCCGGCGCAGACACTGCGCCAAAGCTGCACCGCTCCGCAGCACGGAGCTTCAGAGCCGCCAGAGGCTGTACCCTGCTTCGATGATGCTGGTCGGATCAAATGCGGCCTTCACGTCGATGAAGGCTCCGCCCTTGACCAGCTTGCGTCTCAGGTCATCGATAGACAAGCTCTTGTACTCACGGTGCGCCACAGCGGCCACCACGGCATCTGCGCGCGGCAGATCGTCGAAGTGCTGAAGCTCTACCCCGTACTCGTGCATTGCCTCGGAGGGATCGGCCGTGGGGTCGGTGACATGCACTTCCACGCCATAGCTCTGCAACTCGCGAATGATGTCGACGACCTTGCTGTTACGCAGGTCGCCACAGTCTTCCTTGAAGGTGAGGCCCAGCACGTTGACCTTGGCGCCCTTGATGTAGCTACCCGCAGCAATCATCTGCTTGATGGTCTGTTCAGCGATGAACTTGCCCATGCCATCGTTGATGCGTCGCCCGGCCAGGATGACCTGTGGGTGGTAGCCCAACATGCCGGCCTTGTGCGTCAGGTAGTAGGGGTCGACGCCAATGCAATGGCCGCCCACCAGACCCGGCTTGAACTTGAGGAAATTCCACTTGGTGCCCGCTGCTTCCAGCACCTCGCTGGTGTCGATACCCAACTTGTCGAAGATGATGGCCAACTCGTTCATCAGCGCGATGTTCAGGTCGCGCTGAGTGTTCTCGATAACCTTGGCTGCTTCGGCGGCCTTGATACTGCTGGCGCGATGCACGCCTGGCTCCACGATCATCTCGTAGAGCTGCGCTACCTTGTCCAACGTCTCGGGCGTGTCACCGGAGACGATCTTCAGGATCTTGGTGAGGGTGTGTTCCTTGTCGCCGGGATTGATGCGCTCTGGGCTGTAGCCGACAAAGAAGTCCTGCTTCCATCTGAGGCCAGACTCACGCTCCAGCACAGGGATGCACACCTCTTCCGTGGCACCAGGGTAGACCGTGCTCTCGTAGACCACGATGGCACCCCGCTTGAGGTTGCGTCCCGCGCTGATAGACGCACCGATCAACGGCTTGAAATCAGGGATGTGCGCCTCGTCCACGGGCGTGGGCACGGCGACGATGATGATGTCGGCTTCGGCCAGCATGGCCCCGTCTGACGTGTAAACCGCATGCGTGGCTGCGGCCAGTGCTTCGTCAGGCAACTCTCGTGAGGGATCGGTGCCGCGCTGACACGCAGCCACTTTGTTGACCGCAATGTCGAAGCCGATTGTGCGCGTGCGCTTGCCGAACTCCACCACCAAAGGCAGGCCCACGTAGCCCAGCCCGATTACCGCCACTGTTGTCATGATGCGCGTCGTCATTGAACTCATTGCCAAGCCAACGATTGTCCATCAAGCAGGATCAGAGCCTGGTCATGGTCGGCGCGCAGGCACGCTCCAGCGTGCCGGCGTTGCCGCGCGGCGACGGGTCTTCTGGCCAGAGCCGCAGCAACTCGGGTGGATTCAAGGCGACACCACCGGTACGTCGAAGGGCTCGAGACTACCGGAGGTTCTCAACACCGCCAGACCGGTCTGGCGCGCCAACCCCAGAACCCGGGCCTGCATCTCCTCACTGGCCCCGGGCAAGGCCACGATCACGTGCGTGGCGCCGGCCAACACATGCGGGAGGGCCAGGTCGCCCACGCCCCCCTCCACACCCACGCCGCCGATGCGCAGGCCCCACTTGGCCCGGTCGTCGTCCAGCAAGGCCAGGATGACCCAGCCGTCGCGCCGGTGCAGGGTGTTCACCACGCGCCGGCCGGCGTCACCCGCGCCCAGCACGATGGCGCGGCGCTGCTCGAAGTCTTCACCGCTGGCGCAGGCGCGCGCGTGCTCCCAGAGCATGCGATAGCCCATGCGCAGGAGGCACAGCGCGAGCAGGCAGAACAGCGGGTGCAGCACCAGCACCGCGCGTGCGACGCCCACCAATTGCGCCATCAGCACGGCCACGGCACTCACCAACCCGGCCAGGCCGCAGGCCATGGCGATGCGCTTGAAATCGTCGAAACCGAAGAAGCGCCACAGGCCGCGCGGCACCCCCGTCAGCGCCATGGCCAGCAGGTAGGCCGCCACCACGCCGAAGGACACGTAGTCGTCGTACCAGGGCCGGCCGGGCTGCCAGCGCTCGAAGCCCAGGCGGAAGAGGTAGGTGATGTGCCAGCAGGCCAGCACCACCAGGCCGTCCACCACGGTGGCGATGGCGCGGTTGCGCGGGCTCAGGGCCGACATCTTGCGGTCCAGCCAGGGCCAGAAAGGACTGTCTTTCATGGGCAGCAAGCTCCAGGGCGAAGGCAGGCGGGGGGCGAAGACGGTACGCAGTGTGAGGCCCAGCACGCGCAGGTCGCTGGCCAGCGAGGGGTTGTCGACATAGTGCAGGGCATAACGCAGCTTGGCTGGGAGCACCACGTCGATGTACTCGCGCTCGGGGTTCTCGGCGCGGGCGAGCAACTCGTTCTCGTCGCGGTAGCGCACGGAGGCGAAATCGGTGATGCCCGGGCGCACGCTCAGCAGCCGCTCGCGCCACGCCGGCGGGTAGTGCGCGACGTAGCGGGGCACTTCGGGGCGCGGGCCCACCAGGCTCATGGTGCCGCGCAGCACGTCGATGAGCTGCGGCAGTTCGTCGAGCTTCCAGCGCCGCAACACGGCCCCGATGCGCGTGATGCGGGCGTCGCCGGCCACCGTCACCTCGGGTCCGCCGGGCTGCTGCTGCACGGTCATCGTGCGGAACTTGAAGATGCGGAAGGGCTCGCCGTGGCGCCCCACGCGCCACTGGCGGAAGAACACCGGCCCGGGGCTGTCGAGCTTGATCAGCAGCGCCAGCAGCGCGAACAGCGGCGCCAGCGCCAGCAGGCCGGCGCCTGCGGCGAGCAGGTCGAAGGTTCGCTTGAGCACGGGGCCTCAATCACTCCGGGCTGCCGGGCCATGCTGCAAGGCACACACCTCAGGCCAAGGCCACGCGAACCGCACGGGCCACACGTTCGACATCGGCCATGCCCATGCGCGTGTACAGCGGCAGGCTCACCATGCGCTCGAAGGCGTGCTGGCTGTGCGGGAACATCTCGGGCTTCAGGCCGTAGCGGTCGCGCCAGTAGCGGTGCAGGTGCAGAGGGATGTAGTGCACGCTGCAGCCCACGCCCTGCTCGAAGAGCTTCTCGATGAAACGGTCGCGCTCGATGGTGGCGCCGTCAGCCAGGCGCATCACGTACAGGTGCCACGCATGCTGGTGGCCCGGCCGGCCTTTTGGCGGCAGCACCACCGGCAGGCCGGCCAGGGCTTCGTCGTACGCCGCGGCCAGGTGGCAGCGCTGCGCGTAAAAAGCCTGCGCGCGCTTGAGCTGCTGGATGCCCAGGGCCGCGGCGATGTCGGTCAGGTTGTACTTGAAGCCTGGCGCCACCACCTCGTAGTACCAGCTCGGTACCTTGGCAGTGTAGCGGTCGAAGGCGTCACGGTTCATGCCGTGCAGGCGCATCAACTTGGCGCGCTTGGCCAGCGCGTCGTCGCGCGTCACCAGCATGCCGCCTTCGCCCGTGGTGATGGTCTTGTTGGCGTAGAAGCTGAAGACGGTGGCGTCGCTGTCCAGCGTGCCCACGAGGCGGCCTTCGCAGGTGGTGGGCAAGGCGTGCGCGGCGTCTTCCACCACCTTCAGGCCGTGCTTCTTCGCCAGGGCCAAGAGCGCAGGCATGTCGGCCGCCAGGCCCGCGTAGTGCACCGGCATGAGGGCCTTGGTGCGCGGCGTGATGGCGGCTTCCACGGCCTTCGGACAGATGTTGAGCGTGGCCGGGTCGATGTCGACCAGCTTCACGTCGGCACCCAGGTAGCGCACCACCTCGGCGGTGGCCGTGAACGTATGGGTGGTGGTGATGACCTCGTCGCCGGGGCCGATGCCCAGGGCCTCCAGCGCCAGGTGCAGGCCGGCGGTGGCGCTGTTGACGGCGATGCAGTGCACACGCTCGCCGCGCGTCTCATCGCCGAGGAAGGCGGCGAAATCGCCCTCAAACTGGCGTGTCTTGGGGCCGGTGGTTACCCAGCCGCTGCGCAGCGCGTCAACGACTTCGGCGATCTCCTCTTCACCGATCTCGGGCAGCGCAAAAGGCAGAAATGGCAGGGCGGGCGAGTTCTCGGCGGGCATGGCGAATTATCAGGGCGGCGCAGGCTGCGGGCGGGCACGGGCCGACTCAGGCCTTGTGCACCCAGGCCAGCACGTGCGTGCGCAGCAGCGGCAGGCTGTTGAAGAGCGTGTAGAGGGCCGGGTGCCAGCGACACACCACCCGCGCCAGCGGCGGCGCGAGCGTCACCCGATGCGCTGTAACGTGCCCCTGCGGAAAGAGTTGACGCACCCGGCGCAGGGGCACGCCGCGCACGTCGGCGTTGCGGGGGTTGTTCACGGTGAAGTCGTACCAGAGCACCGCACCCCCGGGCTTGAGCCAGCCCCACATCGTGTCGGCCAGGCGCTGCTGGAAGTTGTCGTCGAGCAGGCTGCTGAAGACGGTGCTCTGCAGCACCACGTCCTGGCTGGCCGGGGCCAGCAACGTGGCGGGCGCCTGCAGCGCATCACCCAGCCACACGGTGGTGGCCTCGGGCAGCGCGCGGCGCGCGGCGGCCTGGCGCTCGGGCAGCAGTTCCAAGCCCGTGAGATTCTCAGGATCGGCACCCAGGCGCAGCAACTCCTGCAGGTTGCCGCCGCTGCCGCAGCCCACCTCGGCGATGCGCAGCGCGGCCAGGTCGGTGCAGCCGCGCCTTGCAAAGCCGCGCAGCATCACGCGCTGGCGCTCCTGCAGCCCTTGCCAGACTTCGGGGCGCAAAGGGCTGTAGAGGCCGCTCACCGTGCGCCGCGCGTAGCGCTGCACGACAGCATCGGGCTCGCTGGGCGGCTGCGGGGGGTTCACGACACCGCCTCGATGAAACGCCGCGCCAGCACCGGGTAGGTGTGGTGCGCCTGCACGAAGGCACGGCCGCGTTCGCCGAGGGCTGCACGCTGCGCTGCGGGCAGCGCCGCCAGCTGCCGCAGCCCGGCGGCCACGGCGGCCGGGTCTTGCGGTGGCACGGTCAGCCCGCAGCCGGCTTCAGCCACGGGGTCGTTGCCGGCCTCCACGCTGTGCAGCACGGGGCGCGCGGCCATCATGTAGTCCATCAGCTTGTTCGGCGCGATGCCGAAGCGGTACAGCGACACGCGCTGCCAGCCGATGTAGGCGATGTCCACCTGCGCGAGAAAGCTGCGCACCTGGGCCTTGGGGATGGGCGGCAGCATGGTCACGTTCGTCAGGCCTTCGGCCGCCACGCGCGCGACCAGGCGGGCCTGCTCGTGACCGCTGCCGACCAGCACGAAACGGAACGGCGCTTCCCGCAACAGCGCCGCCGCATCCAGCAGCACGTCCAGCGCGTTGGGCTCGCCCATGCTGCCGGCGTAGCCCACCACGGTGCCTCCTTCCGTGTTCACGCGCGCGGCGGCCAGGGCCTGCGCTGCGTCGCTGCGCAGCGCCTCGGGCTCGCCCGCCCATTCGTCCAGCGCGATGCCGTTGGGCACGATGTGCAGCTTCTTCAGATCGAGCCCGCGGCTGGCCATGTAGCCGTGCACCTTGGGCAGCATGCTCACCACGACATCGGCATCGCGGTAGGCTGCGTCTTCTGCCGCCTGGCACAGCACGATGAAGGGATGGCGACGCGACATGCCCGAGAGCTCGATCGGGCTCAGCGGCCACAGGTCGTGCACCTCGTAGACCAGCTTCGCCCCTGCGCGCCGCGCGAGGCGCCGCGCCACCCAGATGTCCATCGGGTAGGTGCTGCTGGCGATCACCACGTCGGGTTTCGCTTCGGCCAGCAGGCGTGGCGTGTCGGCCCACAGCCGGCACAGGAAGGCCCCGATGTTCTTCACGCGGCCCAGGCCGTTGCCCTGGTAGGCGGGCGTGGGGTAGTAGCGGTAGCGGATGCCGTCGACCACGCTGTCCCCCGGCGGCGGTTGCACCGCGCGCACGTGCGAGAAGTCGGCCGCGACGATCTGCACACGGTGCCCGGCACGCACCCACTCGCGCGCCAGGTAGTAGGGGCGGAACTCCATGCCCAGCGCCGGGCTGCCGGCGTAGTGGTTGACGAGCAGGATGTTCATGCTGGCCCCGCGATCTTCAAGGCAGCAGTTGCGCGTAGAGCGCGAGCAGTTCGCGCTCGGCCGCGGGCCAGTGGTAGGTGTGCAGCACGGCGCGGCGGCCGGCGCGGCCGGCGGCGAACACGCGCGCGGGGTGCTCCACGTAATCCAGCACCGCGCGGCCGATGGCGCGCGGGTCCGCCGGGTCCACGCACAGGCCGCAGCCGGTGCTCTCGACGATGCCCTGCCACAGCGGGAAGTTCGAGGCGATGACGGGCAACTCGGCCGACATGTACTCGAACATCTTGATGGGCAATGAATCGAGGTAGCTCGGCATCGGCAGCAGCGTCACCAGCCCGGCGCTGCAGCGCGCCAGCACGCTGCGCACGGTGGCGCGGTCCACCTGCCCCAGGTACTGCACCTGCGCCCAGCCGGGCTCGGCGCGCATTTCGGCCTCGAAGGCGGCGTCTTCGAAGCTGCCGCACAGCACCAGCGTCACGCCCGGCGCATGCGGCATGGCGCGCACCATCTGCAGCAGGCCGCGGGTGCGCATCAGGCCGCCCACGTAACACACAGCGCGTTCGCGCGGCACCGCCTCGGCCGGCGGCGCCAGCTCGTCCGTGCGCGGGAAGTTGCTCACGTTCACCGCACGCCGTGCCACCTTCGCAAAACGCTCGGCGATGTGCGGCGTGGCCGCGGACACGGCCGACAGGCGCGCCACCTGGTGGTTCTCGTAGGCCTCGAAGGCCGCGGAGACCACGCCGCGCAGCAAGGCCGGGATCCACTGCTTGGTGAGGATCTGCCGCGGCACGTCTTCGTGCGCGTCGTACACCACCGGCAGCCCGCGCCGCGCGAGCTGCACGCCCAGCGGCAGCAGTTCGGGGTCGTGGAAGTGCACCAGCGCCGGCTGCGCGGCCAGCACCGCGGCCAGGGCCGCGCGCGGCTGCTGGCGCATGCGCGCCAGGCGGCCGGCGGGGCGCGGGCCGATGTCGACGATGTGCACGCCATCGACCTCCGCGTTACCCCGGCCATCGCCCACCACCTGGGTGACGCGGTAGCCGGCGCGCGCCAGCGACACACACTCCTTGCGGAAGATGCGGATGTCGTCGCGCGGGTGCACCGTGGTCACGTGCACCACGTGCTGGCCGCGGCCGCGCGGGGGCTCGGCCTGCTTCATCAATGGTTCGTTCACAGGGGTCTCGTTCATGCGGCCACCTGCAAGGGCATGGCGCGGCCCAGCACGCGGCCGGGGCGGCCGGCTTCTTCGAAAAACAGGCGGTGCCACACCGCCAGGTTCAGCAGGCGCAGGCGCTGGGGCAGCGCGGCCTGCGTGATCGACAGGCCTGCCGCTGCGGCCAACTGCTGCGCAAACGCGCTGCCCTGCAGCTGCTGCTGCCGCCAAGCCGCCAGCGGTGCCTGCGCACCCTCGAACCACGCCGGCTCGGGCACGGCCCAGCCCATCTTGTCGCGCCGCCAGGCCACCTCTGGCGGCAGGCGTTTGCTCAGCGCCTGCCGGGCCAGCCACTTCGTCCAGCCGCTGTGGATCTTGTAGGCAGGCGGCACGGTGGCCAGGAACTCCACCAGGCGCACATCCATGAAAGGCATGCGCGATTCCACGCTCCAGGCCATCGAGGTCTTGTCGCCGTACAGCAGCAGGGTCTGCAGGTGGGTGTGGAAGTCTTGCGCCAACGCTTCGTCCACCGTGCGGGCCGGGTCGCCGCCCATGCGCAGGCGCGCGGCCAGAGCGGCCAGCGCACCACGCCCCGCCACCCGGCGCAGCAGTTGCCCGCCCAGGCCGATGGCGACGGCGCCGCTGAAGCCCTGCAGCTGCATCAAGGCCCGCACCTCGCCGGGCAACGCGGACAGCGGCGCGTGCACGAGGCGGTTGCGCACGTAGCGGCTGTAGCCGGCGAGCTGCTCGTCGGCGCCCTGCCCGTCCAGCGTGACGACGACGCCGCGCCGCGCCACCAGCGCGAAGGTGTGCCAGCTGCTCATCAACGTGCCGGCCGGCGGCGTGTCCAGCGCCCAGACCATGTGCTCGTGGGCGCGCGGCACTTCGCTGGCCACGGGCTCCACGAGGTTGCTGCGCACGCCCAGTTGCTGCACCACGCGTTCGACGAAGGCACTCTCGTCGGCACTGCGCACGGCTGCACCGCGGTAGACGCTGGAGAAGGTCTCCTGCTTCTCGTCGCGGCCGGCGGCGCGCAGCTGGGTGTTGACCAAGGCCGCGATGCTGCTGCTGTCCAGCCCGCCCGAGAGCGCCGTGCCCAGGCGCACATCGGCGCGCAGGCGCAGGCGCACGGCGTCCTCCAGCAGCTCGGCGTAGCGCCCGCACAGGGCTTGAGCGCGCAGGGGCGAGAAGGGCTCGTCGGGGTCGGCGGCGGGCGGGCGTTGCCAGAAGGCTTGCGGCTGCAGCGCGCCGGGCGCATCCAGCGAAAACTCGGCGAAGTGCCCGGCCGGAAACCGCGTGATGCCCGCGAACTCGGTCTCTTCGCGCCAGGCCTGCGGGCCGCGCTGCAGGTAGGCGGTGCAGGCGGCCTCCGAGGGCGCTGCGCGCACGGCCGGGTGCTGCAGCAGCGTCTTGATCTCGCTGGCCAGCAGCAGCGCCCCGCCCTCCCCGCGCCACACGTACAGCGGCTTGACGCCAAACCGGTCGCGCGCGACCAGCACCGTGCGGCGCTCGGTGTCCAGCAGCGCAAAGGCCCACATGCCGTTGCAGCGCGCCAGCGCGGCCTGCGGGCCCCAGGTGGCGATGGCGGCCAGCAGCACCTCGGTGTCGCTGTGCGTGAGGAAGCGCTGGCCCAGGGCTTCGAGCTCGGCGCGCAGCTCGATGTGGTTGTAGATCTCGCCGTTGTAGACCACGTGCCAGCGCCCGGCCCGCACCATGGGCTGGTGGCCCCAGGGCGAGAGGTCGACGATGGCCAGCCGGCGATGGCCCATGGCCAGCGGTGCGGCCAAGCGCGGCTGCTCTTCGAGGCGGCCCTGCGGCTGCCAGGGCGTGTGGGCCTGCTGCACGGCGGCGGGCGTGTCGGCCCCAGCCAACAGGCGCGGCGGGCCGAAAGCGGCGTCGTGCGGATGCCAGAGCAGGTGGCCTTCGTCGTCAGGCCCGCGGTGGCGCAGCGCCCCGGCCATGGCGGCCAGCGTGGCGGCCGTGGTGGGGGCCGTGGGGGTGTAGGCGAAGACGATGCCGCACATGGGTGAAAGGGCTCAGACAGCAGGCCGACGCAGCGTGCGCAGCAGCAAGAGGTTGTACAGCGCGATGGCCACGATCTCGCACAGCCCCCAGAGCACCAGGCCCAGCGCCAGGCTGCCCTGCTGCGCACCTATCCACAGCGCCAGGGGCCGGTAGGCCAGCATCGCCAGGCCGAACACCGGCGACCACTTCTGCAGCCCCAGCACGATCAAGGCGCCCGAGGTCGGCGAGCTCACGAGCATCGCGCACAACATGGGCGCCAACACCGCGGCCAGCGCGCCGGCGCTGCGCCACTCCGCGCCAAAGGCCCAGGCGAAGAGCGGTTCGCCGAAGGCCAGCAGCAACAGCGCCGGCGGCAGGCCGATGAAGGCAAAGGCGCGCCAGGTGCGCAGCAGCAGCGTGCGCGCCGCCGCGCGGTCTTGCGCCGCGAGGCGCGCGAAACGTTCGTAGAACACCGTGCCAGCCGCGCCGGCCACCATCAGCACGGGCACGGCCAGCACGCGCCAGGCCAGGCTGAAGGGCCCGGCATCGGCCGTGCTGAACCAAGCCACGGCCAGCAGCATGGGCAGCTGTTGCGTGACGGCGTCGAGCATGGCCGAGGGCCACAGGTAGCGCGGCGCCTGCGGGTGGCGGCGCGCGGCTTCCAGGGCCCCGACGGCAGCGGTGTCAGGCGAGGCCTCGCCGCCCGCCGCGCGGCGCCAGGGCGCAAGCAGCAAGGCCAGCGCAGCCAGCCCCAGCACACCGCCGATCAGTTGGGCCAGCAGCAGCCCACCGGCCACACCCGCAGCGCCGAAAGCGGTGCCCGCCACCGCAGCCCCGGCCGCCAGCGCGATGCGCGCGCCGGTGATGGGCGGGTAGGCGCGGCGCCGGTTGCCCCAGGCCAGCAGCGCGGCAAAAGCCGCGGCCAGTGCGGCGCCCAGCACCGCCAGCGGCAGCCAGGCCCCCAGCGGC
>VYLK01000075.1_pt1 | contig 39679 bp, 38 predicted proteins | sample 5114321 | NCBI WGS metagenome assembly VYLK01 (sample SAMN12291792, study PRJNA351875) | freshwater metagenome | isolation source: freshwater lake | place: USA: Michigan, MSU2 Lake | collected 2011-08-16
TTCAACAATGGCGCTTGCCGGCGGCTCGCGCCAGCGTCCCGGTCGTCGCGCCCGGCAACGAGCGGTGTCGCGGCCCGGCCGGCGCCCCCCGACGCCGGCCAGACCGCCACGGCGACCACCCTCCCCCAAGGGCGTCGCGGGCTTCGGCATAAAGCGATCGAAGCCCTGTGGACAAACAGCTGACTTCACCCGCGCGCGGCCGTCGACCGGCTTCACCGCAGACGCGAGCCCCGCTCGCCTAACGGGGGCCGAAAGGGACCACCTTGTTCTCGCGGTCATGGCCAATATCCGCGGCCCCGAGATACGGAATTCCCGACCGGTCGCACCAGTAGCGGCAGATCTCTTCCGCGGTCAGGCCGAAGTCCGGATCATTCTCCACGATCTCCGACACCCGTCCCATCCGGATACCCGCCACCTTGCGGATCGAGGCCTGGCCGGTCAGGTGGAACATCATCCGGTCGATCCGGTACAGCGGCTCCGACACATCCTCCAGCATCAGGACGTGACCCGACAGGTCGGGCTCCAGCGCCGTTCCGACGAGGGCATCGAGAATACTGAGATTGAAGCCCACCGCCGGGCGCGGGTCCTCTGCCAGCGACGGCTCCCAGGAGGTCGGATCACCCGACCTCAGCCAGTTCAGCGCCCGCCAGGCCGTGGCGTCATTGCGCACCGCATCCGAGGCCATCGGGCCATGCGCCACATGCGGGAAACCGGCCTTGTAGAGCAGGGCCAGAATGCTGCCGGCGTCGGAATAGCCGAGGTACCGCTTCTTGCGCGCCACCGCCGTCAGCCGGGGCAGCACCGCCTCGGCGATCCGGCATGAGCCATAGCCGCCGCGCGCGAACCAAACCGCGTCCAGCCGCGGATCATTGGCGTATTCCACAAAGGCATTGGCCCGGCTGGCGTCGTCACCGCCGAAATGGCCGTGCTTGCCGAAACTGGCAGGGTGAAAGCTCGCGGTCACCGAACCGTCCGGAAAATTCAGGGCAAACCAGTCGAGGACAGCCTCGGCGCGCGCCTTGCTGAAGCGCGAACTGGCGTTGACGATGCCGATCTTCATGCTCTGCCGCTGGCCTCCAGCCTCGCCCGTGCTAGTCAGGCCGCCGGACATTCCCCGGTTTCGCCCTCATGAATCAAGACGACTATTTTTTCTGCGGTATCGGCGGCTCGGGAATGCTCCCACTGGCGATGATCGTTCAGGCCCAGGTTCGGTCTTCGGGGGGCGGCCGTATCGAGGGCTCCGACCGGTCCCGAGACCAGGGCCGCACGCCGGAGAAATTCGCCTGGCTGGAAGCGCACGGCGTGACCCTGCATCCGCAGGACGGCTCGGGCGTCACGCGCGCCGACCAGACCGTGGTAGCCACCGGTGCCATCGAGGACACCGTGCCCGACATCGGCGCAGCCAAACGCGCCGGTGCCCGCATCGTCACCCGCCCCGAGCTCCTCAGTCAGCTGTTCAACGCCGCCCCGACCTCGATCGGCGTGGCCGGAACCAGCGGCAAGTCGACCATCACCGGCATGATCGCCTGGATCCTGCATCAGGCGGGCCGCGCGCCGACCGTCATGAACGGCGCGGTGATGAAGAATTTCGCCGACGCGGATCACCCCTTCGCCAGCGCCCTGATCGGCGGCCCCGACCTGTTCGTCTCGGAAGTCGATGAGTCCGACGGCTCCATCGCCCGCTACAACCCGACCGTCGCCGTGGTCTCCAACATCTCGCTCGACCACAAGTCGATGGAGGAACTGCGCGACCTGTTCGGCGGCTTCACCGGCCGGGCGGCCAAGGCCGTGCTCAACCTCGACAATGTCGAGACCCGGGCGCTGGCCCAATCCCTTCCGACCGACAAGGTCATCACCTTCGCGCTCGGCGAGGAAACGGCCACGCTGAACGCCCATGACCTCGAGCCGATGCCGACCGGAATGCGGTTCACCCTGACCGAGCTCGGCGGCGCCAAACATGCGGTCGTGCTCAACGTCCCCGGAGCCCACAATGTCGCCAATGCGCTGGCGGCTCTCGGCGCAGTGCGCGCGATCGGCGTCCCGCTGGCAGAGGCCGTGGCCGCGCTTGAGACCTTCGCCGGCATTCGCCGCCGTCTGGAGGTGGTGGGGACCGCGAACGGCGTCACCGTCATCGACGACTTCGCCCACAACCCCGACAAGATCGCCGCCACCCTGAAGACCCTGCACGCCTTCGACGGCCGCCTGCTGATCCTGTTCCAGCCGCACGGCTTCGGGCCCCTGCGGCTGATGCAGCGCGAGTTCATCGACGGTTTCGCCGGCCTGATGCGCGGGGAAGACGTCCTGCTGATGCCTGAACCGGTCTATTTCGGCGGCACCACCGACCGCTCCGTCGGCAGCGAGGACATAGCCTCGGGCGTCCGCGCCGCCGGTCGAAACTCAGAGGCACTGGCGACGCGCGAGGCCTGTGGCGACCGACTGTTCGACATGGCCCGCCCCGGCGACCGGATCATCGTCATGGGGGCACGGGACGACACCCTGTCCGACTTCGCAGCAGATCTTCTGAAGCGGCTGGACACCCGGGCCAGATGATCCAGCTCCCCCCGCCCGAACTCCCCGAGATCGTCGTCACCGGCGCGCGCCTGCCGCCCGCCGCCGGGGAGGCCGCCTTCGCGGTCGTCCGGCTGACGCAAGCCGACCTGCGCGCCGAGCCGCGCCTCGACGAGGCCCTCGCCTCTGTCCCCGCGGTCTCCCTGTTCCGCCGGACGTCCAGCCTGTCTGCCAATCCGACGACCCAGGGCATCAGCCTGCGCGCCATCGCGCCGTCCGGTGCCGGGCGCACCCTGGTCACCCTCGACGGTGTGCCCCTGAACGACCCGTTCGGCGGCTGGGTGATCTGGTCACAGGTGCCGACCGAGAGCCTGTCCGGTCTGGATGTCGTTCGAGGATCCGGGGCCGGTCCCTACGGCGCGGGTGCCCTGACCGGCGTCATCAGTCTGCGGGAACGTGACGACGGCGGTGCCCTCGATGCCGCCCTGTTTGACGGCGGTCGTCGCCTCGCGGGCTCGGGCGCGACCACGGTCGGTCCGGTCCGGCTGGTCGCCTCCGGGGCCCATGAGACCAGAGACGGCTATACCCCTGTCCGGGGCGCGGCTGCGGGGGGCGCCGATCAGCCGCTCGACCTGGAGGTCCGCAGTGCCGCCCTGCGCGCCGACCTGCCTGTCGCCAACGCCGTCCTCTCCCTCCGGGCCGCCGCATTCGAGGAAGACCGGGGCTCTGGCCTCGCAGGAGCCCGGGCGAACGCCAGCGGAAACCTGCTGTCCGCCACCGCCGCCGCCGGGTCAGACTCCGGCCGACCCGGCTGGCGGCTGCAGGCCTGGCGGCGTGAGAGCGACCTGGCCAACACCTCGGTCGCGGTCGCAGCCGATCGCGCCACGACCACGCCCGCCAACGACCAGTTCGAAACACCGGCCTCCGGCTGGGGACTCAACGCCGCCCTGCGTCGCACCACGGTGTCGGGCATCGGCCGGGCTGAGTGGGAGCTCGGTGCCGACGCCCGGTTCAACGCGGGTGAGACCCGCGAGCGCTTCCGCTACCTGGCCGGAGCCTTCACCCGCGACCGGATTGCGGGCGGGGAGACCTCTGTGGTCGGTGCCTATGCCGAGGGATCCTCGGTCATGGGCCCATGGTTGATCGCGGGCGGGCTGCGTCTCGACCAGTGGCGCAATGAACGCGGCCGCCGCCTCGAGCGCGATCTGGCGACGGGTCTGTCGACCCTCGACGAGGCCTCGCCTGACCGGTCTGGAGAGGTGTTCAGCGCGCGGCTGGGGGTACGCCGCGAGATCGGATCGGGACAGGCGCTGCGGCTGGCCGCCTACAACGGTTTCCGGCCCGCAACCCTGAATGAACTGCATCGCCCGTTCCGCGTCGGCAACGACCTGACCGAGGCCAATCCGGCGCTGGAACCGGAGCAACTAACGGGCGTCGAGGCAGGTTGGGCCTGGACCGGCGGCAATCAGGCCTCCCTGACGACGACGGTGTTCTGGAACGAGATCGAGTCGGCGATCGTCAATGTCACCATCGGAACCGGTCCCGGCCTGTTTCCGCGGGCCGGTTTCGTACCGGCCGGGGGCGTACTGCGCCAACGCAGGAATGCCGGGACCATCACAGCGTCGGGGCTGGAGATCGATGGCCGGTTTGAGGTCGGCGAAACCCTGTCCATCCGCGCGGCCGTATCGGTGACGGATGCGCGTCTCGACGGCGGCCTGCCGGCCCCGCAGCTGACCGGCCTGCGTCCCGCACAGGCACCCATCTGGAGCGCAACGGGCGGCGTGGACTGGCGGGCGACCGACCGGCTGACCCTGGCGGCCCACCTGCGCTGGGAGAGCCGACGGTTCGATGACGATCTGAACAGCCGTGTGCTGGAAGCTGCCGCAACCATGGACCTCCGCGCGGAATGGGCCCTGTCTTCCGCCACCCGGATCTGGCTGGCCGCCGACAACCTGTTCGATGCGGAGGTTGAGGTCTCGGAGACCGCGACCGGTGTCGCCGGCTTCGGCCCGCCCCGCACCTTCAGCCTCGGCGTCCGGCACTCGCTCTGAGCTGCCGACCCGGGCAACGGCAACAGCCGGGGCTCGTGAGTCCGTCCGAACAGCCAGAACGACGCAGAGGCCAGAATCCTGTTGCGATTGAGAATGTGTCGCATTATTGCAGCGAACCCATCCCCGCAGGAATCTGTTGATGTATCTCGTTCTGGCCTCGGCTGCCCTGCTCATGGCGGGACCGCCCGCCGCTCCCACGGAAGACGGGGCGGCGAGCCAGCTGGCGACCATTACCGTCACGGGCCGGAGCCGTGGCTATATCGCCCTCGATTCAGTGACCGCGACCCGGACAGACACACTGCTGATCAACGTGCCCCAGACGATCACGGTCATGACGCGCGCCCAGCTGGATGATCAGGCGCTGCACAGCCTCGGTGACGTGCTGCGCTATGTGCCCGGCACCACGGTCGGCCAGGGCGAGGGCAATCGCGACCAGATCACCCTGCGAGGACAGAATACCACGGCCGACTTCTTCCTCGACGGAGTCCGGGACGACACCCAGTATTTCCGGGGCCTGTACAATCTGGAACGGGTTGAAGTGCTGAAGGGCCCCTATGCCCTGATCTTCGGGCGAGGCGGCGGAGGCGGGATCGTAAACCGGGTGCAGAAAACACCCGTCTTCGGCAGCGCAACTGCGAGCGGGCGGGCAGGTGCCAACAGCCTCGGTGCCTGGAACCTCTCCGCCGACATCAATGCCCCGCTTGGTGAGGGTGCCGCCTTTCGGTTCAATGCCATCGTCGAAACGCTCGACAACCACCGGGACTATTTCGAAGGCGAGCGTTTCGCGGTGAACCCCTATCTCGCGGTCGACCTGGGCGCGGGTTGGCAGGCCGGGCTGTCGTACGAATATGTCAACGACGACCGCGTCACAGATCGCGGCATCCCCTCCCTCGCCGGGGTGCCGATCGCCGGCTACCGCGACCGGTTCTTCGGCGTCCCGGGCGTGAACCGCACCACGCTGGAAGCCAGCATCGTCAAGCTCCGGCTGGACGGCGCATTGGCGGACAACGTCCAGGTCTCGGCCACGGTCCTCCACGGCGACTACGAAAAACTCTACAGCAACGTCTTCCCCAGCGGGGCCGCGACCGGCCAGACCGGCACGGTGCCGCTGGCCGCCTATGTCGATCCGACCGACCGGCAGAACCTTTTGATCCAGGGCAGTCTGGTTTGGGAGATCACGGCAGGCGGCATTGACCACAAGGTCCTGTTCGGCCTCGAATACGGCGACCAGGACTCGGCCAACCAACGGCGCAACGGCGTCCTGTCCAGCCCGAACCTCAACCTGGTCAATCCGGTGTTTCCGACGGTCACCTTTCCGGCGGCCAACCGCGACACGATCTCGAACGTCGAGTCTTTCTCGGTCTATGTTCAGGACCAGATCAGCCTGGGCGAACAGTTCCAGCTCGTAGCCGGCCTACGCTATGACCGCTTCGACATCAGCGGCGACGACCTTCTGCCGGATCCAGACCGACCGTTCGCGCGCGTCGACGAGAAGATCTCGCCCCGGCTCGGCCTCATCTTCAAGCCACAGGGCAATGTCTCGATCTATGGCAGCTACAGCCAGTCCTTCCTGCCGCGCGCGGGCGATCAGTTCCTGAGCCTTTCACCCACCCAGCAAAACCTCGCGCCCGAGCAGTTCATCAATCACGAGGTCGGGGCCAAATGGGACATTCGGCCCGACCTGAATGTCACGGCGGCCGTATTCAGGCTGGACCGGACCAATGCCACCACACCGGACCCGATGAACCCCCTGGTCACCATCAACGTCGGCGAGACCCGCACCGAGGGTCTGGAGCTGTCGCTGACGGGGCGTGTGCGATCCAACTGGCAGGTCAGCGGCGGCTATTCATGGCTGGATGCAAGGCTTCAAGGCAATGACTCGGTCCGACTGGCCCAGACGCCGAAGCAGCAGTTCAGCCTCTGGAACCGCTACGACCTCAGCCGCCGGCTGGGTTTCGGCCTCGGCGTGATCCACCAGTCCAGCCAGTTCGCCGCCATCCGGACCTCGCCCGCTACCACCCGGCTGCCCGCCTTCGCCCGCGTCGACGCCGCCGTCTACTATCGGGTCAGCGATAACGTGCAGCTGCAGCTGAACGTCGAGAACCTGCTCGACACGGCGTATTTCTCCGACGCCCACAACAACTTCAACATCTCCACCGGCGCGCCCTTGAACGCCCGCCTGACCCTGACGTCACGGTTCTAGCCGGGCCGGGGGACCGCTATCTGGGGAAGTCGACCATAGGCCCCTTGACCGTTCCACTGTTACAGCATAGTGGAACGCACATGACCGACACCCCGCCCCGCAAGGCCGTGCAGAAGGCCGCCGACGACCGGCTCGCCCTCTACGACGCCCTGCTGTGTCTGAAGACGCGCGCGGAGGTGGACGCCTTTCTGGCTGATCTCTGCACCCCCTCGGAACTCCGCGCCTTTGCCGAGCGCTGGGAAGTGGCGCGCCTGCTTGACGCGGGCGGCAAGTCGTATCGGGAGATCGCCGCTGAAGCCCAAGCCAGCCCGACAACCGTCGTTCGGGTCGCCCGGTCCCTGAAGGAAATGCCGCATCAGGGCTACCGCCTGGTGCTGGACCGCCTGAAACAGAAAGTCTGAGTACCCCGTCATGAGCACTGTCCAGGGTCGGCTGCGTATCGCCGTCCAGAAATCCGGCCGCCTGTCCGACCGCAGCCTCGACCTCGTGCGCGATGCGGGCCTGCGCGTGGTCAAGGGCAATAACGACCTGCTCTACCGGGTCGAGAACTACCCGATCGACCTGCTGCGCGTCCGCGACGACGACATCCCGACCTTCGTCGCGGACGGCGTCTGCGACCTCGGCATCGTCGGCGAGAATGTACTGGAGGAGGTGCGCAACGGCGGGCCGGTGGCCGAGGTGCTGATGCCGCTGGGCTTCGGCCGCTGCACTCTCAAGATCGCCGTGCCGCCGACCCTCGACTACGCCGGTCCGGCATCGCTGGATGGCCTGCGCATCGCCACCTCCTATCCGAGGATCCTGCGCCGCTATCTGGATGCGCAGGGTGTCGCCGCCGACATCGTCACCATGCGCGGTGCCGTCGAGGTGGCCCCGCGGCTCAAGCTGGCGTCGGCGATCTGCGACCTCGTCTCGACCGGTGCCACCCTCGAGGCCAACGGCCTCGCGGCCAAGGAAACGGTGCTGGACAGCCAGGCCGTCCTGATCAAATCGCCGGTCGCACCCGAGCCCGGCCTGCAGCACCTGCTGGACAGCATCATCGAGCGGATGGCCGGGGTGGTGTCCTCGCAGGGGGCCAAATACGTCATGCTCAACGCCCCCCGCTCAGCCCTGGCCGAGATCACGGCCATCCTGCCCGGTGCCGGCGCACCGACCGTCATGCCGCTGGCCGGCCGCGATGACGCCGTCGCGGTCCATGCCGTCTGTCAGGAGGCGGTCTTCTGGGAGACGCTGGAACGGCTCAAGGCCGCGGGGGCCTCTGCCATCCTCGTCCTCCCCATCGAAAAGATGATGTGATGAAACGGATCGACTGGAGCACCCTCGACGCCGCCGGCCGCCGCGAGGCCCTGGCCCGTCCCCGCCGCCGCACCGAGGCGCGCGTCACCGACACCGTGCGCGAGATCATGGACGATGTCCGTGACCGCGGCGGCGCGGCTGTGACCGACTGGAGCCTCAAGCTTGACGGCGCTCCGCCGCGTCGCCTCGCGCTGACGCCCGACCTCGTCGCCGCCGCCCGCGACGCCCTGCGGCCGGCAGACACCCGGTCGATCCGCATGGCCGCCGAGAACATCCGCATCTTCCATGAAGCGACCCGGCCCGAAGACACCCCCGATGTCGAGATCGTCCCCGGCGTCCGCTCACGGTTGGTCTGGCGGCCGCTGCGGTCGGCGGGCCTCTATGTCCCCGGCGGCACGGCTCCGCTGTTTTCCTCCCTGCTGATGCTGGCCATACCGGCCGCCGTCGCCGGTGTCGGCCGCCGCGTCGCCGTGACCCCGCCCTCGGCCTCGGGCGAGCCGCACCCCGCCATGATCTTCGCCGCAGCAGAGGCCGGTCTCGATGATCTCTGGCTGATCGGCGGAGCCCAGGCCATCGCTGCCCTGACCTTCGGGGCCGAGCTCGACGACGGCGTCATCGCGCCCTGTGACAAGCTGTTCGGCCCCGGCAATGCCTGGGTCGCCGAGGCCAAGAAACAGGCCTCGAACCTGCCCGGCGGTCCCGCCGTCGATATGCCCGCCGGACCGTCGGAACTGCTGGTCATAGCCGACCGCGACGCCGACCCGGAGATCGCCGCCGCCGACCTGCTCAGCCAGGCCGAACACGACGCCGACGCCCAGGTCATCCTGGTCTCGGAGAGCCGCGCCAATATCGACGCCATCCTCGCCGAGGTGGACCGCCAGCTCGAGACCCTGCCCCGCGCCGACATCGCCCGCGCCTCGCTGGCAGAGGGTCGCGCCATCCGCGTGCGCGATGTGGCCGAGGCCTGCGAGGTGGCCAATCTCTACGCGCCCGAACACCTCGCCCTGCAGACCGTCGAGGCCGACCGGCTGGTCGGGCGGATCACCGCCGCCGGAGCGGTCTTCGTCGGGGCCTTCGCCGCCGAGACTTTGGGCGACTATGCCGCCGGCCCCAGCCACGTCCTGCCCACCGACGGCGCAGCCCGCACCATGGGCGGGGTCACCACCGCCAGCTTCATGACCTCCATGTCCGTGCAGACCGTCACTGAAGCTGGCGCCGCCGCCCTGGCCCCGGTCGCCGCCCGCCTCGCCCGCCTTGAAGGGCTTGAAGCCCATGCCCGCGCGGCTGATCTGAGGACCGGCGCATGAACAACCTACCCGCGCCCTTCGCCCCGCTGGTCACAGGCGGCGAGGGCCTCGACCGCTATCCGGCCGAGCCTCGCGCGCTCGCGGACCGCATGGCCCAGGTCTATGGCGTCGCAGCCGACAGCATCCTGCCCGTTCGTGGCCTGACCCACGGGCTGGAACTGGTCTTCCGCCTCGCCGCCCGCGACGGCCAGCGGGTGGAGACCCCCGACGCCGAGCCATACCGGGCCCTCGCCGCCCTCTACGCCACGCCCGCCGCCGACGCCCCGACCAGCGCCGTCATCCTCCGCGCCCTGGGCTCGCCCGAAGCCCTGGCCGAGATGGCCGAGCGGGTCGCCCCCGCGCTTCTGGTGATCGACGAGGGTCTGGCGGAATTCGCCGACGCCGCCTCGGCTGCGACCCTGATCGACAACCACGCAAACCTGATCGTCCTGCGCAGCCTCTCGCTCGCATACGGCCTCGCGGGTGCCCGTGTCGGTGCCGCCCTGGCCCAGCCTGCGACACTGGCCCGCCTCGCTTCGGTGCTGGAACCCTACGCCCTGCCCGAGGTCTCGATCCGCCTCGCCCTGCAGGCGCTCGACCCCTCGCGGATGATGGAGACCACAGCCCGCATCGCCTTCGTCCGCTCGGAGCGCGATCGCCTGATCAAGGCCCTGTCCCGCGAGATGGTCATCGAGCCCGGCTTCGGCCCCGTCATCATGGCCCGCCCTTCCGATCCGGATACGGTCCTTGCCGCCCTCGCCCGCTTCGGCCTCGCGGCCGACCGCTCCGGCGACCGCCTGCGGCTGCCCGTTTACGCAAGGGCCGAGGTCAACGACCGGCTGCTGGGCGCGCTCGACCTCGGTAGCACGACGGCCCGCGCGCACCGCACCGGCGAGGCCGTCCGCGATACGAAGGAGACGCGCATCGTCTGCGCGGTCGACCTCGACGCGACCGGCCCGGTGTCGATCGCGACCGGAGTCGGCTTCTTCGATCACATGCTGGAGCAGGTCGCCGCCCACGGCGGTTTCTCCCTGCGCCTGTCCTGCGAGGGCGATCTCCACACAGACCCGCACCACACCATCGAGGACTCCGCCATCGCCCTCGGGCAGGCCCTGAAAAAGGCGCTCGGCGAGCGTCGCGGAATCGCCCGCTACGGCTTCGTCCTGCCCATGGATGAGGCCAATGCCAGCGTCTCGATCGACCTGTCCGGCCGACCCTTCCCGGTCTTCGAAGGGACCTTTGCGACCCCCTTCATCGGCGACTACCGCACCGACCTGACGGCCCACGTCTTCCGTTCGCTGGCCGAACACCTCGGCGCGGCCATCCATGTCTCGGTCACCGGCGACGACGACCACCACAAGACCGAGGCCGTCTACAAGGCCTTCGGCCGCGCCCTGCGTCAGGCCATCCGCGTCGAGGGCGACGTGGTGCCCTCGACCAAGGGCGTGCTGTGAGCGAAGTCACCGTTCTCGCCTATGGTGCCGGCAACACCGCCTCGGTCCGGTTCGCCCTTGAGCGGCTGGGCGCGACCGTGCGCCTGACGGACGACCCGGTCGTCGTCGCCGGGGCCGAACGGCTGATCCTGCCCGGCGTCGGAGCGGCCGCATACGCCATGGCCCGGCTGACCGCCCTTGAGCTCGTCGACCCCATCCGCGCCTTCCCCCGGCCCCTGCTCGGTGTCTGCCTGGGCCAGCAACTGCTGTTCGAGACCAGCGAGGAGGGCGAACCCGTGCCCCTGCTCGGCCTGATCCCCGGTGCCGTCCGCCGTCTCGAGCCCGGCCCCGGCCTCACCGTGCCGCATATGGGCTGGTCGCGCCTGACCACCGACCGGTCGGACCCCCTGCTCGAGGGCGTTGAGGACGGTTCATACGCCTATTTCGTCCACGGCTTCGTCTGCCCCCAAGGCCCCGCGACCCTTGCCCGCGCCGACTACGGCGGACCGGTCCCGGCCGTCGTCCGCGGCGGCAATCGCTGGGGCTGTCAGTTCCACCCCGAACGCTCCGCCGCGACCGGTGCCCGCATTCTGAGAAACTTTCTGGAGCTTCCCGCGTGATCGTCTATCCCGCCATCGACCTGAAGGACGGGATCTGTGTGCGGCTGATGCACGGCCGGTTCGACGCGGTCACCCGCTACGATGACCAACCCGCCGCCCGCCTCGCCGCCTTCGCCGCGGCGGGCGCGCGCTGGGCCCACATCGTCGATCTTGACGGCGCCGAGGCCGGCCGCGCGGTCCAGCACGCCCTGATCGGCGACCTCGCCCGCGCCGTCGACATCCGCATCCAGTCCGGCGGCGGGGTCCGCTCCGCCGACGATGTCTCGGCCCTGATCGACGCCGGTGTAGCGCGGGTCGTCGTGGGCTCGCTGGCGGTGTCGCAGCCCGAAACTGTCGCCGACTGGCTGCGCCGCTTCGGCCCGGACCGCATCACCCTGGCCATCGACGTAAAGGCCGACGGCGACCGCTGGGTGCCGGCCCTGAAGGGCTGGACCGAGGCGGCCGGGGTCGATCTCTGGACCGCGCTCGATCGCTATCCGCCCGATCTGGCCAGGCACCTTCTGGTCACCGACGTCGGCCGCGACGGGGCCCTGACCGGACCCAATCTCGACCTGCTGGGCGAGATCATCCGACGCCGTCCCGATCTGAAGGTCCAGGCCTCGGGCGGGGTGGCCTCGGTCGCCGACCTCACCGCCGCCGCCGCCCTCGGCTGCGACGGCGCCATCGTCGGCCGAGCCCTGTACGAGAACCGGTTCACCCTGGAAGAGGCACTCGCGGCCGAGGGGGCGGCATGACCGCGCGGCGTATCATCCCCTGTCTGGACGTCCGGGACGGCCGGGTGGTCAAGGGCGTCCGCTTCGAAGGCCACGTCGACATGGGCGATGCCGCTGACCTGGCCGCCCGCTATCGCGACCAGGGGGCCGACGAGCTTGTCTTCTACGACATCACCGCCAGCCCGGAGGGCCGGACCCTCGACTATGGCTGGGTCCGCGATATCGCCCGCCTGCTCGATATCCCCTTCAGCGTCGCCGGCGGGATTCGCTCGGTCGACCAGGCCGCCCTCTGCCTCGACCACGGGGCCGACAAGGTGTCCATCAACTCCCCCGCCCTCGAGCGCCCCGACCTCATCGGGGAACTGGCCGCCCGCTTCGGCAGCCAGTGCGTGGTCGTCGGTGTGGACTCCAGACGCGCGGGCGATGACTGGGTCGTGCACCAGTACACCGGAGACCCCACTGCCAGCCGAGTCGCCGGTCGCCTGACCCTCGACTGGATCGTCGAGGCCCAGACCCTCGGCGCCGGCGAGATCGTGCTCAACTGTATGGATGAGGATGGCGTCCGCCGTGGCTATGACATCGCCCAGCTGGCCGCCGCCCGTGTCCTTCTGACCATCCCGCTGGTCGCCTCGGGTGGAGCCGGCGCAGCCTCGCATTTCCTCGACGTATTCGAACAGGCCGACGTCTCCGGTGCCCTCGCCGCCAGCGTCTTCCACACCGGGACATTGGCGATTCCCGATCTCAAGGCGTTTCTCTCTGGCGCTGGACAGGAAATGAGACTGTGATCGATCCTTCCACCCTCGATTTCGACAAGGCCGGCGGCCTCATCCCTGTCGTCGTCCAGGACGCCGCCACCCTTCAGGTGCTGACGCTGGCCTATATGGACCGCGCCGCCCTCGATGAGACCCTCGCGTCCGGTGAGGCCACCTTCTTCTCCCGCTCGCGCGGCGGGCGCTGGCGCAAGGGCGAGACCTCGGGCGACCGCCTGCATGTCCTCTCCATCACCCCCGACTGCGACGGCGACGCGCTGGTCCTCAAGGTCCGACCCGTCGGCAATGCCTGCCACCTGAACCGCATCAGCTGTTTCGGCGAGGAGGATGCGCCGGGCCTGGGCCGGTTAGCCCGGCTGGAGCAGACCGTCGCTGACCGCGCGGCCGCCGATCCGGCCGAAAGCTGGACCGCCCGCCTGCTGGCCGGGGGCGTGAAACGCGTCGCCCAGAAGGTCGGGGAAGAGGGGGTGGAGACGGCGCTCGCCGGCGTCGCGGGTCCGGATTCGGAACTGGCAGCGGAGGCTGCGGATCTGGTCTATCACCTGATGGTGCTGCTGCGCGCCCGTCACATGGTGTTTCAGGACGTCCTCGACGTCTTGGCCCAGCGCGCGGAAGCGGCCAGACACAACTCCGGTCCAGCCGGGACCTGAATGAAGGAGAGCCCATGGCGGCCCTGGTGCTGTTCGGCGGCGGTGGCGACCTCGCCATGCGGATGCTGTTGCCTTCGCTCTATTTCCTCGAGTTCGACGGCCTGCTGCCCGACGGGCTGAAGATCATCGGTGCCGCCCGGTCGGACGAAAGCCGCGAGGACTATGTCGCCAGGGTCCGCATCGCGGTCGAAGGCAAGGCCCGGACCGACGACGCCTGGTCCGAGGAAGCCTGGGCCCGGCTGGACGCCCGGCTGGACTATCTGCCGGTCGACGCCACCGACCCCGGCAGCCTGAAACCGCTGAAAGACCGGATCGGCGACATGAGCGCCACGGGGGGCGTGACCAGCTTCCTGGCAGTTTCTCCCTCCCTGTACGGCCGCATCGTCACCGCCCTGAAGTTTGCGGGACTGGCGAACCCGACCGACCGGGTTGTGCTGGAAAAGCCCGTCGGCCGCGACCTGAAATCCTTTTTGGAGATCGACGACGCCGTCGCCCATGCCTTTTCCGAGGACCAGGTCTTCCGCATCGACCACTACCTCGGCAAGGAGACGGTCCAGAACCTGATCGCCCTGCGTTTCGGCAACACCATCTTCGAGCCGCTCTGGAACAGTCTGTCGATCGACCACGTCCAGATCACGGTCGCTGAGACCTTCGGCGTCGGCGACCGCTGGCCCTATTACGATGAGTACGGTGCCCTGCGGGACATGCTGCAGAACCACATGCTCCAGCTGCTCTGCCTGGTCGCGATGGAGCCGCCGTCCGACCTCGATCCGGACTCGGTTCGCAACGAGAAGGTCAAGGTCATCCGCTCACTCCGTCCGATTACGGAGCATGAGGCCGAGCGGGTCACGGTTCGCGGCCAGTACGTCGCCGGAACCAGTGAAGGCAAGGCGGCCGCGGCCTATTCCGAGGAGCGTGGCCAGGCCTCCGACACCGAGACCTTCGTCGCCGTCCGCGTCGACATCGACAACTGGCGCTGGGCCGGCACCCCCTTCTTCCTGCGCACCGGCAAACGGCTGGCGGAAAAGCGCACCGAGATCGTCATTCAGTTCAAGCCCGTGCCCCATTCGATCTTCGACCATCGCGAGCGCGGCCACATCGAGGCCAACCGGCTGGTCATCGAGCTCCAGCCCGAGGAAGACATCGCCCTGTCGGTGATGAACAAGAAGCCGGGTCTGGATCAGCGCATGCAGCTGCAGCCGATCCAGATGTCCCTGTCCTGGGGCCAGGGCGACAAGGGTGGCAGGCCCCCGCGCCGGCGCATCGCCTATGAGCGGCTGCTGCTCGACGCCCTGTCCGGGGACTCCACCCTGTTCGTCCGTCGTGACGAGGCCGAACAGGCCTGGAAATGGGTCGATGAGGTCTCCGACGCCTGGCGCAGTACGGCCTTCAAGCCCAAGGAGTATGCGGCCGGAACCTGGGGTCCGGCGGACGCCGACCTGCTGCTGGAGCGCGGCGGCCGGGAATGGAACACCGGGCATGGGTGAGATCGCGCCCGCTATCGAGTCCTTCGCCGACAACGTCGCCTGGGCGGACGCCTGTGCCGCCCGCCTGACTGACGCACTCGCCACCGCCCTCACCGATACGGGCAAGGCGGTCTTCGCCGGTTCCGGCGGCTCGACGCCCGCGCCGATCTATAGGCGCATGGCGCAGGCCGACCTCGACTGGTCGCGCGTGGCCGTCACCCTGATCGACGAACGCTACGTTCCGGAGTCCTCACCCGAGTCCAACGCGGCCCTGCTGAAGCAGAACCTGCTGTCAGGTCCGGCCGCCGCGGCGCGCTTCGTGCCCCTGTTCCATCCCGCGGTCACCGTCGACCGGGCCGCCGCCCTGGCCGCCCGTGCACTGATGACCGAGGGCGACAGGCTCGACGCCGTCCTTCTCGGCATGGGGGAGGATGGCCATATCTGTTCCATGTTCCCCGACAGCCCGACCCTGAAGACCCTGCTCGCCCCGACCCTGAAGCCGACCGTCCTCGGCGTGCCGCACGGCCGCGACGGTGCCGCCCCAAGCCTTGAGCGGCTGTCGATCAACCTGCCCTGGCTGATGACCGCCCGACGCGTCGTCCTGGCCATCACCGGCACCGCCAAACGCACCGTTTTCGAGAGAGAGGCCACAGGTGATCCGGCGACACAGCCGATCGCCGCCCTGCTGGCCGCCAAGGTTCCGCTCGATGTTCTGTGGACGGAGAAAATCTGATGCCGAAACTCCATCCCGTCGTGGCCGAGGTCACCGCCCGCATCGTTGAACGCTCGAAGGCCACCCGCAGCGACTATCTGCGCCGGATGGATGCCGCCGGCACCTCGGGCGTGGGCCGGGCCAAACTGTCCTGCGCCAACTGGGCCCACGCCTTCGCCGGGGCCCCGGTCAAGGACAAGCTCAACGCCATGTCAGGGACCCAGCCCAATGTCGGCGTGGTCACCGCCTTCAATGACATGCTGTCGGCCCATCAGCCGTTCGAACGCTTCCCGCAGATCATCCGCGACGCCGTACGCGAGGTGAACGCCACCGCCCAGGTCGCCGGCGGCGTGCCCGCCATGTGCGACGGCGTCACCCAGGGCCGACCCGGCATGGACCTGTCGCTGTTCAGCCGCGACGTCATCGCCATGTCCACAGCCGTGGCCCTGACCCACGACGCCTTCGACGCGGCAGTCTGCCTCGGCGTCTGCGACAAGATCGTGCCCGGCCTGTTCATGGGCGCGCTGGCCTTCGGCCATCTGCCGGTCATCTTCGCCCCGGCCGGCCCCATGCCGTCGGGCATTCCCAATGCCGAGAAAGCCCGCGTTCGCGCCGAATATGCGCAAGGCAAGGTGAACCGCGAAACCCTGCTGGAGAGCGAGATCGCCAGCTATCATTCGCCGGGCACCTGCACCTTCTACGGCACCGCCAACTCCAACCAGATGATGATGGAGCTGGGCGGCCTGCACCTGCCCTCCACCGCCTTCGTCCACCCCGAAACCGGCCTGCGTGACGCCCTGACAGCCGCGACCGCCAGACGCGCCGTCGAACTGGCCCGTACCGGTCAGGGCCGGATGGCTGACGTCATCTCCGAGAAGTCGGTCGTCAACATGATCGTCGCCCTGCTGGCCACCGGGGGCTCGACCAACCACGCCATCCATCTGGTCGCCATGGCGCGGTCGGCGGGCGTGCTGATCGACTGGACCGACATGGACCAGCTGTCCTCGGTCACCCCCCTTCTGGCGCGGATCTATCCCAACGGTTCCGCCGATGTGAACGCCTTCCAGGCCGCCGGCGGCGTCGCCTTCGTTGCCCGCGAACTGGCCGGGGCCGGCTATATCCACGCCGATGTGGTCACGGTCATGGGCGAGGGCATCCACCCCTATTTCCAGGAGCCGATGATGGTCGACGGCGAACTGGTCTGGAAGGACGGCGTCAGGGAAAGTCTGGACACGGACATTCTTCGCCCTGCCTCCGACCCCTTCGACCGCGAGGGCGGCCTGCGCCTCGTCCAGGGCGACCTCGGCCGGGCGGTGATCAAGGTCTCTGCGGTCAAGCCGGAGAACCGCATCGTCGAAGCCCCCGCCGCCGTGTTCGAGACCCAGGAAGACGCGCTCCAGGCCTTCAGGGACGGCAGGCTGAACCGCGACGTGGTCGTCGTCCTGCGCTTCCAGGGGCCGCGCGCCAACGGCATGCCCGAGTTGCACAGCCTGTCACCGGCCCTCTCGGTGCTTCAGGACAAGGGTTTCAAGGTCGCCTTCGTCACCGATGGCCGCATGTCCGGGGCCTCGGGCAAGACGCCGGCCGCCATCCATGTCTCGCCCGAGGCCCTCGCCGGCGGCCCCCTCGCCCATGTGCGGGATGGGGACATCATCCGCCTCGACGCCGAGGCCGGTGTGCTGACCACCGTCAGCGTCCCCGACCTAGCCGCCCGTCCCGCCGCGACCCGGTCACCGGTTCACGCCGAGGGTGCGGCCTGGGGCTATGGCCGCGAACTGTTCGGTGCCTTCCGCCAGATGGTCGGCACGGCCGAGGCCGGTGCCTCGATCTGCTTCGCCTCGCCGGGCACCCCGAACGGCCACGCCGATGCGCCGCCGGACGCCAATCCCGTGGACCGCATGGTCGACGCCTGATGCAAAGGACGCCTCAATGACCGTAGCCTGGGACCGGACCCTTCTCGTCGGTGACGTCGGCGGAACCAACGCCCGCTTTGCCCTCGCCCATATGGTCGAGGGTCGGCCGGTGCTTGAGCACCATCAGAGCTTTCCAGCGTCGGAGCATCCGACTTTCCTCGGCGGCGTGAAGGCCTTTCTCGACGGCTGTGACATCAAGCCGACGGGCGGCGTCCTGGCCGTGGCGGGCCCAGTGACCGACGGCGAGATCGACCTGACCAACTCTCCGTGGCGGGTGTCTGAGGCCGAGCTTGAGACGCTGGGCCTGAACCCGGTGCGCCTCATCAATGATTTCGAGGCCCTGGCCTGGGGCGCACCTGTCGTTCCGGCGGACCAGCTCGCCTCGCTCGGCGGCCCCGCCGCGGGCGATCCCCATGCCGCCATCGCCGTCCTCGGCCCGGGCACCGGCTTCGGCGTTTCGGCCCTCGCCCGGGACGACCAGGGACGGGAAATCGCCATGCCGACCGAGGGCGGCCATGCCTGTTTCGCACCCGGAGACCCCATCGAGGACGAGATCCTGCGCATCCTGCGTCGCCGCTATGAGCGCGTCTCGATCGAGCGACTGATCTGCGGACCAGGCCTGTTGAACATGCATCGTGCCCTCGCCGAGATCGACGGGCGCGAGACCCATATCGACGACCCGGCCCAGATCACCGCCGAAGCGCTGGAGAACCCCAACAGCCACTGCGGCGCCACCCTGGCCCGGTTCTGCGCCATCCTCGGCGCCGTGGCCGGAGACATTGCCCTGACCACCGGTGCCCGCGGCGGGGTCTATATCGCCGGTGGCATCGCCCCGCGCATCCTGCCCTTCCTCAAGGCCAGCCCGTTTCGCGAGCGGTTCGAACGCAAGGGCCGGTTCCAGGACTATATGGCGGCCATCCCCACCCATGTGATCCTGCACAAACACGCTGCCCTGCTGGGCGCGGCCCGGGTCGCCTTCGCTTCAGAAGGCTGATCCTCAGCCCTTCTTCGGCGGCCAGGGGATGAAGGCGCTGGTCCGGCGGACATAGTCGGCATAGCCCGGCCGCGAAGCGTGAATGACCTTTTCCGTGATGCCGATCCCCGACCATTTGGTCAGGGTGAAGGTCAGGAACAGCGGCCCCGCGATGGACCACATCCCGGGTCCGGTTTCGGCCGCGATCAGGAACAGCCCCCACCAGACGCAGGCATCGCCGAAATAGTTGGGGTGGCGGGTGTATTTCCACAGGCCGGTGTCAAGCACCTTGCCCTTGTTGGCCGGGTTGTTGCGGAAGGCCGTCAGCTGGGCGTCGCCGATGCTCTCGAAGCCGATGCCGATCAACGCCAGCACCGCCCCCGCCCAGCCGATCCAGCCCACGGCCGGCTCAAGGGCGACCTGACCCAGTTGCACCGGCAGGGACGTCAGCCAGGCCAGCACCGCCTGCGGCACAAACACCACCAGCAGCGCCGTCTTGCCGAAGCCCCAGCCACGGTTGGTTTCCAGCCGGGCCAGCAGGTTCAGATAACGGCCATCGGCCCCATGCGCCCGCCAGCGGCGATAGAGGTGCCAGCCCAGCCGCAGCGCCCAGATCCCGACCAGCCACAGCAGCAGCCATTTGCGCGTCGGATCCCCCTCGGTCCGCGGAAAGGTGACCAGGGCCAGAAACAGCATGGCCATGGGCCAGACGGCGTCGATGAAGCTGACATCCCTGACCTTCAGGGAAACCAGCCACAGGCCGGTCATCACCGCGATGATGAGGGCAAGGTTCAGGCCCAGCAGGGCGAGGATGTCGATCAGGCTCATGTCTCAGATACGTCCCTGGCTGAGGATTGGCTTCAAGGCCGTCAGTCGACGCAGAGGGTGGCCTCGGCCTTGCCGCCCTCGACGGTCGTATAGCAGCCGAACCGGCTGCTGTTGACCTGGCATTGGCCCACCGCCGGGGCTCCGGCGGTCGGCGGATTGGCCACATCCCCGACACGGCAATCGCCTGCACAGTCGTCACCGTCGGTGCAGCGCCGGCCGGCGTCGGCATAGGTGATCACGCATCGCACGCTCTGCATCCGCCCCTGGGGCAGCATCTTGCCACCGGCGCGCGCACAGGCCGCCGCATCCTCGCTGCCGGCCACGGACGGGCCGATCACAGTCTGGCCTGCGGGCACGATTGCTGCGATCTCCGTCGGTCCATCGCTCGCCGGCATCGGCTGGCAGGCGGCCATCAGGACCGCCAGCGCCGCAATCAGAATCCGCTTCATGTCACCTTACCCTTTTCGAAGCCTGCCCAGACGTCGTCATAGTCCAGCTGCATGGTCGGTGAGGTTTGTGCCCATTCCGTGGTCCGGATCGGGGCCCGGGTCTCGAACATGAAGGCCAGGGTGTTCTCGATCTTGACCGGCTTGAGCTCGGCGGCGACCGCCTTGTCATAGCTGGCCTGGTCCGGCCCGTGCCCGCTCATACAGTTGTGCAGCGAGGCACCGCCGGGCGCGAACCCGCCCTCCTTGGCGTCATATTCGCCGGTCACCAGCCCCATGAATTCGCTCATGACGTTCCGGTGGAACCAGGGCGGGCGGAAGGTGTCCTCGCCGACCATCCAGCGCGGCGGGAAGATGACGAAGTCGCAGTTGGCCGTTCCGGGCGTATCGCTGGGCGAGGTCAGGACGGTGAAGATGGACGGGTCCGGATGGTCAAAACTGACGGTGCCGATCGTGTTGAAGCGGGCAGTGTCGTATTTGTAGGGGGCGTAATTCCCGTGCCAGCCGACCACATCCAGCGGCGAATGCTGGAAGGTCGTCGACCACAGCCGCCCGCCGTATTTCTGCACGCACTCGGTCGGCCGGTCGATGTCCTCGAAGGCAGCGACCGGCGTCTGGAAGTCGCGGGGATTGGCCAGGCCGTTCGAGCCGATCGGCCCGAGGTCCGGCAGGCGGAACAGGGCCCCATAGTTCTCGCAGACATAGCCGCGGATCGGTCCAGAGCATTCGACCCGGAACCGCACCCCGCGCGGAATGACCACGATCTCGCCCGGCTTCGCGTCGATCCGCCCCATCTCGGTGACGAAGGCCTGATCGCCCGACTGCGGCACGATCAGCAGCTCGCCGTCGGCGCAGTAGAAGACCCGGTCGACCATCGACCGGTTGGCCGCATACAGATGAATGCCGACACCCGACAGGGCCTCCGCATCGCCGGTGCCGCCATAGGTGATCAGCCCCTCGACCCAGTCGGTCGGCGCGGTCGGCAGCGGCAGGGGATCCCAGCGCATCCGGTTCGGCGACGGCGGCGCGTCATGGAAGGGTCCGGTCCGCACCAGCCCCTGGGCGAACGGCCTGTAGGCCGGATGCTGGGCACTCGGCCGCAGCCGGTAGAGCCACGACCGCCGGTTCTCGCTGCGCGGCGCCGTGAACGCCGTCCCCGACAGCTGCTCCGCATACAGCCCCATCGGCACCCGTTGCGGCGAGTTCCGGCCCTCCGGCAGGGCACCGGGCACGGCCTCGGTCGCGAAATGATTGCCGAAGCCGGATTGGTATTGAGGCGCGTTGGCTCGCGTCGTCATGGTCAGAGTCTCCCTGCCCCCCGATCTAGGACAGGGCGGACCCGTTGGCCACTCCGGCCTGAACCGGAGGCGATCAACGCCGTCAGAATCCCTGCGCCCGCGCCATCCGCTCCTGATGGAAGCCGGCGTCCCCCAGCAGCTCGTTGAGCACCCGCACCCGCTTCATGAACAGGCCGACGTCGTATTCGTCGGTCATGCCGACGCCGCCGTGCATCTGCACCGCCTCCTGCACCGCCAGTTCGGCGACGCGGCCGGCCTTGGCCTTGGCCACGGAAACCCGCAGGGCCGCATCCGGTCGATCGGAATCCAGCGCCGTCAGTGCGCCCATCACCGCCGCCCGTGCGATCTCGATCTCGCTGAACAGATGCGCCGAGCGATGCTGCAGGGCCTGGAACTCGCCGATCAGTTTGCCGAACTGTTTGCGGGTGCGCAGATAGGCCATGGTCGTCTGGAAGGCCTGATCCCCGGCCCCGTTCAGCGACGCCGCCGCACAGGCCCGGCCGAGGTTCAGCGCGCCCTCCAGCAGGGCCTCGCCCCCGTCGACCGACCCGATCACCGCATCCGCATCAACCTCGACATCCGTCAGGGTCACCCGCGCGGCATTGTGCGCATCGACCATGACGGTCCGCTCGATCGCGACCCCCGCCGTCTTCGGATCGACAAGGAACAGGCTCAGGCCGTTCTCCGTCAGGGCCGCGACGATCAGGGCGTCGGCCACATGGCCGTCCAGCACGAAGCCCTTGGCCCCGTTCAGCTTGAAGCCATTGCCCGACCGCTCCGCCACCGTCGCGATCCGCGACGGCGCATGTTTCGGGCCCTCGTCCACCGCCAGCGAGACGATCGCCTCGCCTGCCGCGATCCGCGGCAGCCAGGCCGCCTGCTGTTCCGCCGAGCCGCCCTTCAGCACCGTCGCCGACAGCACGCCCGACCCCAGGAAGGGCGAGGGCGTCAGCGTCCGGCCCAGCGCCTCCGCCATCACCCCGGCCTCGACCGCGCCGAGGCCCGAGCCGCCGTGTTCCTCGGGAATGATCACCCCCGCAAACCCCATCTCGCCAAAGGCCCGCCACAGGTCGCGCGACACCCCGTCGGCATCCCTGGAGTCGCGCAGCTTGCGCAGGTGCGCGATCGGCGCGTGTTCGTTGAGGAAGCCGTCTGCGGCCTCCTTCAGCATCGTCTGTTCTTCGGTCAGGATCAGGGGCATGGGCTCAGGCTCCCGGCAGCTGAAGCAGGTGTTTGGCGATGATGTTCAGCTGAACCTCGCTGGTCCCACCCTCGATGGAATTGGCCTTGGTCCGCAGCCAGTCGCGCGCCGACTTGCCGCCGCGCGACCGCTCGCCTTCCCACTCCAGCGCGTCTGACCCGCCCGCCGCCATCAGCAGCTCGTGCCGACGCTTGTTCAGCTCCGAGCCATAGTATTTCAGCATCGAGGCGATGGCCGGATGGGCCTGGCCCACCTTCACCTGATCCCCGGCCCGCTCCATGGCCAGACGGAAGGCGGCGGCGTCGATCTCCATCTCGGCGATTCGGGCCCGGAGCATACCGTCATCCAGCCGGCCCTCGTCGTCCATCCCGATCGAGCCGGTCGCGACCTGACCCAGCGGTCGCCCGCCGCCCAGCTCGCCGATGGCCCCGATCATGGTCCGCTCATGGGCCAGCAGATATTTGGCCACGTCCCAGCCGCGGTTCAGCGTCCCGACGAGGTTTTCCTTCTCCACCCGCACGTCGTCGAAGAAGGTCTCGCAGAAGGGGCTCTTGCCGCTGATCAGGGTGATCGGCCGGGTCGAGACCCCCTTGGTGGCCATGTCGATCAGAACGAAGGAGATGCCCAGATGTTTGGAGGCATCGGGGTCCGTCCGGACCAGGCAGAAGATCCAGTCGGCCTTGTCGGCATAGGAGGTCCAGACCTTCTGGCCGTTGACGATCCAGTGGTCGCCGCGATCCTCCGCCCGGGTCTGAAGCCCCGCCAGATCGGACCCCGCGCCCGGCTCGGAATAGCCCTGGCACCAGCGGATTTCGCCACGCACGATTTCGGGCAGAAAATGCTTCTTCTGGGCCTCGGTGCCGAAGGCCAGCAGGGCCGGCCCGAGCATCCAGACACCGAAGCTGGCCAGGGGGGGCTGGGCGTCGATGCGGCGCATCTCGGAATGCAACACCTTGGCCTGTTCGCGGCTCAGGCCCCCGCCGCCGTATTCGGCCGGCCATTCCGGCGCAGTCCAGCCCTTGGCACCCATCCGGTCGAGCCAGATCTTGTGCGCCGGTGTCGGATAGACGGCGTTCCGTCCGCCCCAGACCCGGTCCTCCTCGTTCTCCACCGGCCCGCGGCATTCCGCCGGACAGTTGGCCTCCAGCCAGGCGCGGGTCTCCGCGCGGAAGGTATCAAGTTCGGTCATGTCATCCTCCGTGCCGAAACATTAGCAGCGATTCCGCGGTGACGTAGCGTCAGCTCCCGCCCGGCAGGAACGGCGAGAAGGTGATGACCGTGAAGGTGTCGCGGATATTGGCCCGGGTCTGCACCGACTTCGTGACGAAGGTCCCGATATCCATGTCCCTGGGCAACTGGAATTTGGCCAGCAGGTCGTACTGGCCTGAGGTCGAATAGACCTCCGAGACGTGTTCGACATTGTCCACCATATCGGCCGCCACATCGTTGGCGTGGCCCAGCTCGCATTTGATGAAGACGAAGATGGCGGTCATCATGGCGGGGGCTCCGGTTCGAGGTCGTAGGGCTTAGGTCTTAGGGCTTGTTTCGCCGGCGAACCAGCCACCACCGACGCGAGCCCCCCTCGAATTGCCCCAAGCCCCAAGCCCCAAGCGAAGCCCTTGAACCTCGAAGCCCAATACAACAACCGCGCCCTCGTGCCCGACCACCCGGCCGTGATGCAGCGCTGGCGCGAGACCGCCGAGGCTGCCCGCGCGGCGCATGCGCCGCTGGAAATCGCCTACGGCCCCGGCGCGCGTGAAGTCATGGACCTGTTCGAGGCCGCGCCCGGTGCCCCGGTCGCCGTCTTCCTGCACGGCGGCTATTGGCAGGCGCTGGACAAGAGCTGGTTCTCCGGGCTCGCCCCGGCCTTGCTCGCCCACGGTGTCAGTCTCGCGATTCCCTCTTACGATCTCTGCCCCGCCGTCCGCCTCGGCACCATCCTGCGCCAGGTCCGGGTCGCCGTCGAAGCCGTTCGGGCACGCACCGGCACCCGGCCCGTCGTCTTCGGCCACTCCGCCGGCGGCCATATGGCCGCCTGTATGCTGTCCGAGGGCCGCGCCTCGGCGGCCGTAGCCATCAGCGGCGTCTTCGACCTGGCCCCTCTGATCCCGACCTCGCTGAACACCGCCCTCGATCTGGACGAACGCGAGGCCGCCGCCCTTTCACCGATCCAGTGGCCGGTCCCCAACGGTTCGACTCCGGGCGGTACAGTTCTGGATTGCCTGGTCGGCGCTGATGAGAGCCAGGAGTTCCTGCGCCAGTCGCGGATGATGGCCGACCAGTGGGGGAGCCAGGGCGTCGAGGCACGCTACGAGGCGCTGCCGGGGCTGAACCATTTCACCGTGCTGGACCCGCTGTTTGACCCGGGAACCCCGCTGGTGATGCGGATAGCCGACCTGGCACGGGCTCCGGGATAACCGTGATCGCTCGCGGTTTCCGCGAACGAAGGTCCGGTTCGCACAAAAGCGCGTCAAGCCGTCACCTGACTCAAGGCTTGACAACAACGACGAATGGTTGTGTTCGCACTGATCCGCTCAGATGTTCTGGCGATCCGTCGCATCCTGTAGAAATTGATGTTCCGCGCCTTATCTCGCCTGTTCCGTCAGCTAAGGTGCCGCCGTCATCGCTGGCGCCCTGACCGCAAGCGAACGGGTCGGGAGTTTTGCGACCTCTGCGGTGCCAAGCGCAAAGCGGGCTGACCCGCCCCCCGCCGACCTTCGAAACACAAAGTTCCATACCGGCCCGTACCGGCGCTTTCCCGGACCGCGGCGGGTGGGATAAGCATGGAAGGCTGCCGGAGCGACTGGCGGAGGAAATCAGACCATGCGCCACCACCGCCTCGCCGTTCTGAACGCCCTGGAAGCCCAGGGTGTGGCCCCGGTCTTCTACCATGCTGATCCGCAGACCTGCCTGAGTGTCATCCGCGCCTGTGCCCGTGGCGGAGCACCGGTGATCGAGTTCACCAATCGCGGCGACTTCGCCTGCGACCTGTTCGGCGACATCGCCCGCGAGCTGCAGAAGACCGATCCCCACATCATCCTGGGCATCGGCTCGGTCGTCGATGCGGGCACGGCGTCGCTCTATCTCAATCGCGGCGCGCGCTTCGTGGTCAGCCCTTGCCTGGTCCCGGAAGTCGCCCGGGTCTGCAACCGTCGCATGACCGCCTATTTCCCCGGCTGCGGCTCGGTCACCGAGATCGGCCAGGCCCATGAATTGGGCTGCGAGATCGTCAAACTCTTTCCAGGTGCCAGCGTCGGGGGGCCGGACTTCGTCAAGGCGGTCATGGCCCCGATGCCCTGGACGAAGATCATGCCCACCGGGGGCGTCGATCCCGACGCGGCCAGCATCGCCAAATGGTTCGGCTCGGGCATCGTCGCCGCCGGCATGGGCTCGAAACTGGTCACCGACGCGGCCGTCAAGGCCGGCGACTGGGCCGCGATCGAGGCCAGTGTGCGCCAGACTGTCGAGGCGATCGCGGCCTTCCGGGCCGGACGCTAGGCCAGAATTTCCTCTACCTCGGCGCGCGTCGGCAGCGACGGCTGGGCCCCGGGCCGGGTCGCGGCGATCGCCCCCGCGGCACAGGCGAACCGCAGCGCCGCCTCCGGCTCCATGCCCTCCAGCAGGGCGACACAGATTGCCCCCACGAAACAATCGCCGGCCCCGGTCGCATCGACAGCCTTCACCCTCGGCGGCGTCGCCCGGGCGATCTCGGCCCCGCGCTGGTACATGACCGCGCCACGCGCGCCCAGGGTCACGACGACGCGGCCGCCGCCCTGGTGCAGCAGGTCGCCATAGAATTCCGCCTCGGTCTCATTGACCACCAGCAGGTCCGCCCGGCGCAGCAGCTGGTCCGATACCGGTGCCGCCGGGGCCAGGTTGACGCATACGAAATCCGTTCCCCGCCCCGCCGCCGCCTCGACCGTCTCGATCGGCAGTTCCAGTTGCAGGATCAGCGGCGTCTCGATCCGCGCCGGTAGCTGCTCCGGCAGGGCCTCGTGGTTGGCCCCGGCGGCCACAACAATCTGGTTCTCGCCCCCGGGATCGACCGCGATCAGGGCCACGCCGGTCGGCGCAGAGGGGTCCGTCACCACGCCGGCGACATCGACGCCGTCCGCGAGCAACAGGGCCATGGCCTCCCCTGCCATGCCGTCACGCCCGACCCGGCCGACCAAACAGACCTCAGCGCCCAGCCGCCGCGCCGCCAGCGCCTGGTTGGCACCCTTGCCGCCCGGATGCCGCGCCAGGGTCGCCCCGGTCACAGTCTCGCCCGCCCGCGGCAGGCGCGGCGCGGTGGCCACGAAGTCCAGATTGATCGAACCGACGACAGTCAGCCTCATGAACACGCCTCTGCGATCAAGACGAATACCCCGTCCGCATCCACGGCAGTCGCCCAGCGATGCGGCAGGGTGCCGGCCACGGCCTGGCGGAACTCCACCGCCGTATGACCGCGGGTCAGGTCGCTGTCCGTCTCCACCGCGACCCGGCAAGGCTGGAGCGTGAACAGGGCCGGTTCCAGCAGCCAGGCCACCGGACAGGGATCGTGCACCGGCGGTGCCTCCCATCCCACGATCTCGCGCTCGATCCGCTGCGAGAACCGCATCATCGTCGCCGCCGCCTGCGCCATCGGGGTGCCCACGGCCTCCAGCGCCGCGATCCGCGCTTCGGTCGCCCGCACCTGATGGGTGGCGTCCAGGCCGAACAGGATCACGTCGCAGCCGGTCGCCAACACCTCGGCTGCCGCGTCCGGATCGGCCCAGATGTTGAACTCGGCCGAGGCGGTGATGTTGCCGCCCTCCGACCGCGCCCCGCCCATCACCGCGACCGGCCCCAGCCGCCCGGCCAGCGCCGGTTCCCTGCGCAAGGCCAGCGCCAGATTGGTCAGCGGCCCCAGCACCGCCAACGCCAACGACTTCGCGGGCCGGGCCATCACCAGAGCGATGATCGCGTCCGCCGCATGCCCGTCCGCGCAGGGTGCCTCCGGCTCGAAAGGTGCCATGTCGCCGAGCCCCTCGGCGCCGTGGAACTCGCCCGCCCCCGCCGGCTCGCGCCGCAGCGGCCGGTCGGCCCCCATGAACACCGGCACGTCCTCACGCCCGGCGATCTGCCTCAGGATCCGCGCGTTCCGCGCCGCCTTCACCACCGGCACATTGCCGCCCACGGCGGTAATCGCCAGCACCTCAAACGCCTCCGAGCCGAAGGCGAGCATCAGGGCCACAGCGTCGTCCACACCGGGATCGCAATCGATGATGAGGGCTTGTCGGGTCACTTCGGCCTTCGGCTTGCTCAATCCTGGTCCCGTTCCGCGCGCCATAGGAAAAGCGCGAAACTGTCCCAAACGCCGGTCCGGATGGCGGCGACCCGCAAGGGCAGGCTCAGGTCCGCACTCGCAGTCGCGCTTGATGCCCGGTCATCCGCGCGGGGTGCCACCGAACCCCAGGTGCGCTGGTAGCCCTCATAGACATTAGCCGGAAGACGTCTCTCGGCCCGCACAAACCAGTCCGCGACCGCCGCCTGGGTCGCTCCGCGCGCCCTTGCACTGCAGATGCGAAGCACGCGCTGGTTCATCTCCGGGGTGGCGGCGGCAAGTGACGAAGTGCACCGCTCCATGACGGTCGACAGGCAGGCTAAGAAGGCGTCCTCGCTGCTCTCTTCCGGCAGATCCGTCATACAGGCGATGGCCGTCCGGTTGTCGGCGCCCGAGCCGGGGCAGGAGCCCCGATTGTCGCCACGGTCCACACAGGCCTCGACCACCTCCACATCCGCATCAGTGAAAGTGGGAACCGACATCGCCTGACCCGTGCCGGTCATCAAAATGAGGGTGGCGACGATCATCTTGGTGCCCCCGCGCTCGACCCGCCGCACCGCGCCACACACGCCGCCGCCAGCACCTCGGCCGAGTCCACCAGCGGCACGGACACGTCCTGCGCCGACAGCAGCAACGGCACCTCGGTGCAGCCGGCAATCACCGCCTCGGCTCCGCCCGCGACCAGCAGGGCGGCCAGACGGCGCATCTCGGTGCGCGGGGCTTCACCGAGGTCGCCGCGCTTCACCGCATAGATGCAGGCCATGAAGGCCTCGCGCGCCGCCCCGCTCAGTCGCACGATCCTGGCCCCCTTGCCCTGCAGCGCCTTGGTGTAGAGGGCCTCGCCGCCCGGCGTGGCCAGGACGCCGATCTTTTTCGCCCCGCCCGCGGTCGCCGCCTCGGTCGTCTCGGCGATCATGTCGATGAAGGGCAGGCCGACCTTGCGGATACCCGCGGCCTGGGCGTGGGCGGTGTTGCATGGCATGGCCAGGACCTGAGCCCCGGCGTCGCGCAGCCGCATGGCCATCTGGCCCAGGGTCTTCTCGGCGGCGTCGGGCTGGCGGTTGCGGTCCGGCACCTGCGGATTGATGTCGGCGAGGATACGGATGTGGTCCTGATCGCCCTCGGCCGGCGTCAGGGCCTGCACCCGCGCCAGAAACGCCACGGTGGCGGCCGGTCCCATGCCGCCCAGAACGCCCAGAACCTTGCTCATTGTACGCCTCAACTACTCGCCGCCCTGCCGGGCGAACGTTCAGCCGCCCTTATGCGCGGAATCGACAGGAAAACGCCAATACAGACCGGGCTCAATGCCGATTGGCCGTGTCCGGCCGTCCAGCAAATCCCGGCGCTCGATCATGCCACACCTTGATCCCGTTCGACGGTCGGCTTGTAGCCAGACCGCCTGCTGGCTAGCGTGATGATCCAGCCGCGCGAGAGGAGCCGGATCAGGTGACACGGCCGACCAGCATCGAGACCGACTATCTGGTCGTGGGCAGCGGGGCGGTGGGCCTGGCCTTCGCCGACACACTGCTGACCGAAAGCGACGCCCGGATCACCATTGTCGACCGGCACGGCAAGCCGGGGGGACACTGGAATGACGCCTATGCCTTTGTGACCCTGCACCAGCCCTCGGCCTTCTACGGCGTCAACTCCATGCCGCTGGGGTCGGGCCTCAAGGATACCCACGGGCTCAATGCCGGCCTGTATGAACTCGCCTCCGGACCGGAGGTCTGCGGCTATTTCGATGCCGTGATGCGACAAAGGCTGCTGGCCAGCGGCCGGGTCGATTATTATCCGATGACGGATTATCGCGGGGAAGGACGGCTGGTCTCTCTGCTGAGCGGAGAAGAGACCCGGGTCGAGGTGCGTCGCAAGACGGTCGACGCGACCTGGTTCGGCACCTCGGTTCCTTCCACCCACACGCCGGCCTTCACGGTCGCCGAAGGGGTGCGTCTGGTGCCCCCCAATGCCCTGCCACATCTCGCACAGTCAGGGGCCCCGGTCCCGGATCGCTATGTGATCCTCGGGGCGGGCAAGACCGCCATGGACGCCGGGCTCTGGCTGATCTCCGCGGGCGTGCCAGCCGACCGTATCACCTGGGTCCGGCCGCGCGAGTCCTGGCTGCTGAACCGGCTCTGCACCCAGCCGGGCGAGGAATTCTTCCACGACTCGATCGGGGGCCAGGCCCGCGCCTTTGAGGCGTTCGCAACGGCACCCTCGGCCGATGCCCTTTTTGAACAGCTGGAAGCGGCCGGCAACATGCTGCGGATCGACCCGTACGTCCGGCCACAGATGTTCCACTATGCGACGGTCTCGGCCGGTGAGGTCGAGGTGCTGCGTCGCATCACCGATGTCATCCGCCAGGGTCGCGTCCGGGCCATCGAGGCCGGAGGCCTGCGGCTCGACGCGGGCTTCGTCCCGGTCGCGGCGGGGGCGTTGTACGTCGACTGCACCGCCTCGGCGGTCACGCGCCGTCCGGCGGTGCCGGTCTTCGACGGCGACCGCATCACCCTGCAGATGATCCGGATGCCCGCCCCGACCTTCAGCGCCGCCCTGGCCGCCTGGGTCGAGGTCCATGTCGGCGATGAGGCCCGCCGCAACGAACTCTGCACCCCCTGCCCCCTGCCCGATGCGGTCGGGGACTATCCGGAGACCGAGCTGGCCAATCTGCGGAACCAGCTGATCTGGTCGTCCGAACCCGAGCTGCGCCGATGGATCCGCGACAGCCGCCTCGACGGCTTCGGCAAGGTCGCCCGGGCGGTGACGCCGGACCAGACCGACCGGATGGCGGTCCTCACGGCCCTGCGGGACCGGGCCTGGCCGGCGGCGGCCAATCTGCAGCGGCTCGCCGGGCTGTCGGTGGACGCCCCTCCGGCCTAGAGGGCGGCCTCGAACTCGCCCTGGTACCCGAACAGCCCCTGCGCCCCGCCGGTGTGCAGGAAGACCAGGGTCTCGTTCTCGAACCGGCCAGCCTTCGCCAGGGCGATCAGCCCCTTCATCGCCTTGCCGGTATAGACCGGGTCCAGCACGATCGCGTCGGTGCGCGCGGCCAGCACAAGGGCGTCGATCACCGCCTGGTCGATCAGGCCATAGCCCTCGCCGACATAGTCGCAGTCGGCCACCACCATCTCCGGCGTCACGGCATCCGGCCGCCCCAGCAGGGTCGCCGTCTCACGCGCCAGTTTCAGGACATTCTCTTCCTGCCTGGCCTTCGGGGCCCGCACGCCGATGCCCAGCACCGGAATACTGGCCCCCATCACCGCCAGCCCGGCGACAAGCCCGGCGTGGGTCCCGGCGCTGCCGGTCGCGGTGATGATCCGGTCGACCTGCATATCCAGCTCATCGGCCTGGACCACGATCTCGCGGGCACAGTCGACATAGCCCAGGGCCCCGACCGGGTTCGAGCCGCCGCCGGGGATGATATAGGGCTTGCCGCCGCGCGCGATGACCTCGGCCGCCGTCTTCTCCAGCTCGGCCGGCATGTCCGAGCCGCCCGGCACGGTGCGGATGCCCGCGCCGAACAGCCGGTCCATCAGGACATTGCCGTTGCGGGTGTAGTCGATCGCCTTCGACCCCGTCCGCTCTTCCAGAATCACCTCGCAGGCCAGGCCGTGGGCCGCCGCCGCCGCCGCCGTCTGGCGCACATGGTTCGACTGCACCGCCCCCTGGGTCACCAGCGTATCGGCCCCGCATTCGAAGGCGTCGCCCAGCAGGAACTCCAGCTTGCGGGTCTTGTTGCCGCCGCCGGCCAGGCCCGTGCAGTCGTCGCGCTTGATCCAGATCTCCACGCCCAGCGCCTCGCTCAGTCGCGGCAGGGGCTCCAGCGGGGTCGGCAGATGCGCCAGGCGGATGCGGGGAAAGCGGGCGAGGTGCATCGATCGGACTCCTTCGGGACCGCCCCCGTTAGCACTGCACGGGCCATCGGGCGACCGCTTGCCGACTCAGGCCGGCTGGCCCGATGCTGCACCCATGGCCGAATCGCCCGCCCGCATGCGCAGCCGCCCCGCCACCGAGGCCCTCATCGTCGAGGCCGGTGAGCGTATCCTGCTGCGTGACGGCTTCCCCGGCCTCAATGTCCAGACCCTGGCGGCGGAGGCCGGCTGCGACCGGAAACTGGTCTATCGCTATTTCGACGGGGCCGACGGCGTCGTCACCCGTATCGCCGGCCGCGCCCATGCCGAGCTGGTCCGCACCCTCGACGCCACGCCCCCGGCCGGTTCCGAGACCCTGCGCGCCTTCGCCCGCGAGAGCCTGTCGGCCTGGCTCGGCGCCCTGCGCGCCAGCCCCCTGACCCTGCGCCTCATGGCCTGGGCCCTGGTCGAGGCCTCGCCCCTGCTCAATCGCATCGAGGACGAACGGTCCGCCGTGCTCCAGGCCTGGATGCGCGAGCGCCGCCCCCGCCTGCGCCTGCCCCCGGCCGGCGACGCCGTGGCCATCAATGCCGTCCTGCTGGCGGCGGTCCAGCACCTGGCCCTGACCGGCGAGGCCCGCCCGGGCACCGGCGGCGTGGCCCTGGACGAGGCCGGCTGGGCCCGGATCGAGGGCGCCCTCGACGCCCTCCTGGCTGCCTTCCCCGATTGAACCGCGCCGCCTGAGGGCCTAGGGTCCTCCCGTTCTCCGGGGGGTCGCAGGTCAGCGGCTGAGATTGGCGTATTCGCCTGACCCGTCGAACCTGATCCGGGTCATGCCGGCGAAGGGATGAGTACGCTGGGGCCCGCCCACCAGGGCCCCTTGTCATCCCCGCGAAAGCGGGGACGCCCGACGCAGGCAGACCTCCACCGCAGAGGCCGCCATGAACATTCTCGTCACCCCGCCCAAAGCGTCCGAGGCTCAAGCAGCGAGCGATAGCCTCCCGCTTAAAGACGCCCGCGAGCAGGTGATGAAGGAGACCGGCACCATTCCGACCGGCGAACGCGCCGGGTCGAGGAAGGTCTATGTCGCGGGCGAACTCTACCCCGACATCCGCGTGCCGTTCCGCGAAGTGGCGGTGCATCCCAGCGCCAATGAGCCGCCGGTGACCATCTATGATTCCTCGGGCCCCTATACCGACCCGACCGTCACCATCGACATCAAGCGGGGCCTGCCCTTGGTCAAATCCAGCTGGCAGCTGGACCGCGGCGACATCGCCCCGGTGCTGAACCCGCGCGAGGTCAGGCCGGAGGACAACGGCCACGCCAGCGGCAAGAATCTGGCCCCCCGTTTCGACACCAGCCGCCACAAGGTCTTCAAGGGCGTCGAGGGCCGGCCGGTCACGCAATACGAATATGCCAGGGCCGGGATCATCACGCCCGAGATGGAATATGTGGCGATCCGGGAGAACCTGCGCCGCGAGCAGAACGCCCCCTGCATCCGCGACGGCGAGGATTTCGGGGCTTCGATCCCCGACTTCGTCACGCCGGAGTTCGTGCGTCAGGAAATCGCCCGCGGCCGGGCCATCATCCCGCACAACATCAACCACCCCGAGGTCGAGCCGATGATCATCGGCCGGAACTTCCTGGTGAAGATCAACGCCAACATCGGCAATTCGGCGGTCCTGTCCAGCGTGGACGATGAGGTCGACAAACTGGTCTGGGCCACCCGCTGGGGGGCCGATAACGTCATGGACCTGTCGACCGGCCGCAACATCCACAACATCCGCGACTGGATCATCCGGAACTCGTCGGTCCCCATCGGGACCGTGCCGATCTACCAGGCGCTGGAGAAGGTCAACGGCGTCGCCGAGGACCTGACCTGGGAGGTGTTCCGCGACACATTGATCGAACAGGCCGAACAGGGCGTCGACTATTTCACCATCCACGCCGGCGTCCGCCTGCCCTTCGTGCCGATGACCGCCAAACGCGTCACCGGCATCGTCTCACGCGGCGGCTCCATAATGGCCAAATGGTGCCTGTCGCATCACCGCGAGAGCTTCCTCTATGAGCATTTCGAGGACATCTGCGACATCATGCGGGCCTATGATGTGTCGTTCAGCCTCGGCGACGGCCTGCGCCCCGGCTCCATCGCCGACGCCAATGACGAGGCCCAGTTCGCCGAACTGCGCACCCTCGGCGAACTGACGAAGATCGCCTGGGCCAAGGGCTGCCAGGTCATGATCGAGGGCCCCGGCCATGTGCCGATGCACAAGATCAAGGCCAATATGGATGAGCAGCTGAAATGGTGCCACGAGGCGCCCTTCTATACGCTCGGGCCCCTGACCACCGACATCGCGCCCGGCTATGACCACATCACATCGGCCATTGGTGCGGCCATGATCGGCTGGTTCGGCACGGCCATGCTCTGCTACGTCACGCCCAAGGAGCATCTGGGCCTGCCCGACCGTCAGGACGTCAAGGACGGCGTCATCACCTACAAGATCGCCGCCCACGCCGCCGACCTCGCCAAGGGCCACCCTGCCGCCCGCCTGCACGACGACGCCCTGAGCCGCGCCCGGTTCGAGTTCCGCTGGGAAGACCAGTTCAACCTCGGCCTCGACCCCGAAACGGCCCGCAAATACCACGACGAGACCCTGCCGAAAGAGGCCCACAAGACCGCCCATTTCTGCAGCATGTGCGGCCCGAAATTCTGCTCGATGAAGATCAGCCAGGACATCCGCCGGGATGCGGCGGCGCAGAATGATGCGGGGGGTTCGCTGCTGGACGCCGCCACGGCCGAGGCCGGGATGGCGGAGATGAGCGCGAAATTCCGGGCGGGAGGCGGGGAGATCGAGGTCAAGGTCTGACCCGACCCCGAAAAATGGCCGAAAAGCACCACTCTCGCCCCTCGGGGCCGAGGGTGATGCGCGGGCTGGAGAGGAGATCCGGCCTGTGCGGGCGGCGGGATCGGGATGGACTGTCAAAGACCGGACGCCGGGACGGCGGGGTTTCCGCCGTTCGAGGGATGAGTCTAACCCGGTGGAGGACGGCGCCAGGCTGAACGGCCGGATTTTTTCGCCGACAGGGGCGAGAAGACACTGTCCGGGGTTCAAAGGGGCGAGAAGATGGGGGGCGGGAAGGCAGGCCGGATCCGGAAATAGCGCGGGAGGCGTCGGTGCCCTTCGGCGGGCCGCGCCGGGCAGCGCGCCTCCACCCCCTCCCAACCCTCCCCCGTCCCGGCTCTGCGCCGCTGTGCGGCTTGGCCGGGATGACAAGTGGGCTCCGACGCCGCTTTCCGCGTCAGTGGGCGGAGGTGCAAAATCCTCCCCCATCGGGGGAGGGGGACCGCGTCTTCGCGGTGGAGGGGGCCGGCCGCAGACGCGGTATCTGACGCGGGCGATGGTGCGATTGGCCCAGGCACCCGGTCCCTGGTGAGCCCCCTCCGTCACGGCGCGAAGCCGCGCCGCGCCACCTCCCCCGACAGGGGAGGATTTGCAGCGCCGGAATTGCACGCTATCCTTGTTTCATGTATCCGCAAAAAACCATCTTGAAGCGTGCGCGGGCGTTGCGGCGGTCGCTCAGCCTGCCCGAAGTGATCCTGTGGCAGGCGCTTCGCGGCCGGCGGTTGGGCGACGCCCGCTTCCGGCGTCAACATCCGGTCGGCCCCTACATCCTGGACTTCTACTGCGAGGCGGTGCGACTGGCGGTCGAGGTGGACGGGTCAGGGCACGAACAGCCGGATCAGGCGCGGCATGACGCGCGGCGGACAGAATGGCTGAACCTGCGCGGGATCGCGGTCCATCGGATCCCGGCGCGGGATGTTCTCGGTAATCTGGAGGGCGTGTTGGCCAGCCTGAAACAGCGGGTGTGCGGCCAGCCCCCTCCACCGCTGCGCGGTCCCCCTCCCCCGATGGGGGAGGAATGATGCCCGCCCTCGTCCTCCTCGCCGGACCCAACGGTGCCGGGAAAACCACCTTCATCGACCGCTTCCTTCGCCAGCGGGCCGAGACCTTCGTCTTCGTCAATCCGGACGAGGTGGCGCGCGACCTGCCCGGTGTCGGGCCCGAGCGTGACCTCGCCGCCGGGCGGCGGGTGCTGGAGCGGTTGGACGCCCTGATCGCCGCGCGCGCTGAGATCGTGCTGGAGACCACCCTGGCCACCCGTTCCCACGCGCGCCGCCTGAAAGCCTGCCGCGCCGCCGGCTACCGGATCGCGCTGATTTATCTGCGCCTGCCGGACGCAGAGGCCTCCATCGCCCGCGTCCGACGCCGCGTCGAGCGCGGCGGCCACGGCATCCCGGAAGCGACCCTGCGCCGCCGCTTTCCGCTCAGCCTCGACTATCTGGAGACGGTCTACAAACCGCTCGTGGATGAGTGGGAGGTCTGGGCGAGTGGCGACGGAGGACCGGAACTGCTAGACTGGGGACCGAAATGAGCACGATGTTCGACCGCGAAACCACGCTGAAGGCTCTGCGCGACGCCGCCTGGATCGCCAGATACGGCACGCGCGAGGAACAGTCCGGCCGCTTCCTCCCGCCCCCGGGCTGGAAGGGCCGCGTGGTCACGGCCACCGACGACGGCCTGTCAGAACCGAAGCGCGGCAAGGCGGCGTGACTTGCCCTTCTCCCCTTGCGGGAGAAGGCTCAGATTTCGGCGGCCATCTGCCTGAGCGCCTGCTCAAACACCGCCGCCGGCTGGCCGCCCGAGATCAGCCATTTCCCCTCGACCACCACGGCGGGCACGCTGTTGATGCCGCGCGAGACCCACAGGGCCTCCGCCGCCCGCACCTCGTCGGCATGGAGGTCGCCTGAGAGCACCTCGACCGCCTTCGCCCGGTCCAGCCCCGCCGCCGCCGCCGCGTCGGCCAGGACATCGGCGTCGGGCAGGGCCCGGCCGTCGGTGAAATGGGTGCGGAACAGCGCCTCTTTCAGCGCCCTTTGCTCGCCCGGTCCGACCGTCCCGGCCCAGTGCAGCAGCCGGTGGGCGTCGAAGGTGTTCCAGATGCGGCTGTCGGGGCCCATCTGCATCCGGAACCCCGGCCAGGCCTCCGCGGCCCGTTCGGTGATCATGGCCCGGTTGGCGGCCGACTGTTCGGGGGTCGAGCCGTATTTGCGGGCGATATGCTCGCCGATGTTTTCCCCTTCGGGGGGCATCTGCGGGTTCAGCTCGAACGGCTGGAAATGCACCTGGGCCGTGATGCCCTCGGCCTTGAGCGTCTCAAGGGCGGTTTCCAGCCCGCCCAGCCCGACGACGCACCAGGGGCAGACGATGTCGGAGACGAAGTCGATGTGCAGGGTGCGGGTCATGGGCGGGTCTCCGTGAGGCCTTCAAGACCGCTGGTTCATCACAAAGACCACGAAGGGTCCACAAAGGACACGAAGGGGCCGGTGCCTCCGCGGCTCCCGGCAGGGAGACGCAACAGATCGTTTGCGGGCAAGGGCCCGCGGGGGCCGAAACAGACCGGCTCCCTTCGTGTTCTTCGTGCCCGTCTTCGTACCCTTCGTGATGAACCAGCCGGCCCCGGAGACGCGGGCGCCGCTCAGTCCCGCGCGACGCACATCGCCACGCCCATGCCGCCGCCGATGCAGAGGGTGGCGAGGCCTTTCTTCGCGCCGCGCCGCTTCATCTCATGCAGCAGGGTGGTCAGGATGCGGGCGCCAGAGGCGCCGATGGGGTGGCCGATGGCGATGGCGCCGCCGTTGACGTTGACCTTGTCCGGGTCGAGGCCCAGCTCGCGCAGGACACAGAGGCTCTGGGCCGCAAAGGCCTCGTTGGACTCGAACAGATCGAGGTCGGCCACGGTCCAGCCGGCCTTCTCCAGCGCCTTCTTCGAGGCCGGGATCGGGCCGGTGCCCATGACCGCCGGATCGACCCCCGCCGTGGCCGAGGAGACGATCCGGGCCAGGGGGGTAAGCCCCCGGGCCATGGCATCGGCCGCGCTCATCAGCACCAGGGCCGCGGCGCCGTCATTGAGGCCCGAGGCATTGGCGGCGGTGACGCTGCCCTCCTTCGTAAAGGCGGGCTTGAGTCCCTGCATGGCCTCCAGGGTCGCGCCGTGGCGGATGAACTCGTCCCTGTCGACGACGGTGTCGCCCTTGCGGCCCTTGATCGTGACCGGGGCGATCTCGTCGTCAAACCGGCCCGCCTTCTGCGCCGCCTCGGCCTTGTTCTGGCTGGCCACGGCGAAGGCGTCCTGGTCGGCGCGGCTGATGTGGAAGGTGTCGGCGATGTTCTCGGCCGTCTGGCCCATGTGATAGCCGTTGAAGGCGTCCCACAGGCCGTCGCTGATCATGGTGTCGACCAGTTTGATGTCGCCCATCTTCTGGCCGGTGCGCAGGGCCTGGGCGTGCGGGGCCTGGCTCATGCTCTCCTGACCGCCGGCGACGACGATACGGGCGTCACCGAGCGCGATCTGCTGGGCCCCGATGGCCACGGCGCGCAGGCCCGAGCCGCAGATCTGGTTCAGGCTCCAGGCCGCGGCCTCCTTGCGGATGCCCGCCCCCATGGCCGCCTGCCGGGCCGGGCCCTGCCCCGCCGCCGCCTGCAACACATGGCCGAGGATGACCTCATCGACCTCTTCGGGCGAGACCCCGGCCCGCTCCAGCGCCGCCCGGATGGCGACCTCGCCCAGCGCGGAGGCCGGCAGGCTGGACAGGGCCCCGAGGAAGGACCCGACCGGCGTGCGCGCGGCGGAGACGATGACGACTTCAATGGACATGCCGGTACCCCTCAAGCCGACCGCGGGCGAGGGAGCGCCCGGGCCGGGGAAAACAAAACCTCTACGCCGGTCCCGGGCGTTAGGTTGCGCGAAACGAGTCGTGCCGTTTTTGCCGCATCCCGCCGCCTTCGTCACCCATGACGACGACGTTCAACGAATGGTCACCGACCCTGCGCCATGCTGGTCGGGACAAACAGAGCGAGAAAGGCTTGATACGGCCATGCTCAGGAGACTGAAAAACGTGCTGGTGCAGGTCGCCGTTCCTGACGAACAGGACATGGCCGAGCATTACCGGACGCCGGCGGAAAAGACCGCCGACCTGATCGTGCATGTGGTCGGCCTGACCCTCGCGGGCGTCGGCGGAATCGTCCTGGCCGTGCTGGCCGCGATCCATATCGGGATCGGCGCCGTGCTCGCCACATCGACCTACGCCCTGTGCCTGATCCTCATGCTGACGGTCTCGGCCCTCTACAACCAGGCCCATCCGGGAGCCGCCCGGCCGCTGCTGAGGCGGATGGACGAGGCGGCCATCTTTCTGATGATCGCCGGCAGCTATACCCCCTTCACCACCCAGAGATTCGAGGGTGGCTGGTCGATCGGCTTCACCGCCCTGGTCTGGGCGGTGGCGCTGGGCGGGGTGGCGGTCAAGCTGGTGGCACCGCGCATCTCGGACACCTTCTGGAGCCTGGTCTATCTCGGTTTCAGCTGGCTGGCCCTCGCCGCTGCCAAGCCCCTGATCGACACCGTCCATCCGGTCGCGCTGGGCCTGCTGGTGCTGGGCGGGCTGATCTATACCGCCGGCGTCTTCGTCTTCATCAGCCCGACGGTGAAATTCCGCCGCGCCATCTGGCATGGCTTTGTCGTCACGGGTGCCACCGTCCACTGGGCCGCCGTGCTGGTCGGCGTGGTCCTGGCCCCTGCGGCGATGGGCTGATTTGCATGCGGCTTCGCACTGCGGGATAGTGCGGCAGTGCAACAGGTCAGGGGTTTGGCGTGGCGGACAAGAAGGCCGGAGCGGGCGACACTGTCGTCATCAAGAAATACGCCAACCGGCGGCTCTACAACACCGCCACCAGCGCCTATGTGACGCTCGAAGACCTGGCCCGGATGGTCCGCGAGGGCACGGAATTCGTGGTCTTCGACGCCAAGTCCAATGACGACCTGACCCGCCAGATCCTGACCCAGATCATCTTCGAGGAAGAGAGCCGCGGCGAGGCCCTGCTGCCGGTCCAGTTCCTGCGCCAGCTGATCGGCTTCTACGGCGGCCAGATGCAGGGCGTGCTGCCCTCCTATCTGGAGATGTCGCTCGACAGCTTCAGCCGCCAGCAGGAGCAGATGCGCGGCCAGTTCTCCAAGGCCTTTGGCGCAACCCCCGGTGCCGGCATCCTCGATGAGGCGGTCAAGCGCAACATGGCCCTGTTCACCGATGCGATGAAGATGTGGCC
>VYLK01000080.1_pt1 | contig 39609 bp, 34 predicted proteins | sample 5114321 | NCBI WGS metagenome assembly VYLK01 (sample SAMN12291792, study PRJNA351875) | freshwater metagenome | isolation source: freshwater lake | place: USA: Michigan, MSU2 Lake | collected 2011-08-16
AGCCTTGCGCGCCGGGCTTGGCCCGGTATGGGCCAATACGACGGTCGTCATTGCCACCGAGTTTGGACGTACGGTCCGGGTCAATGGCACCGGCGGCACAGACCATGGCACAGGAGGGGTTTCGTTCCTGTTAGGTGGCGCGGTCAAGGGCGGTCGGATGCTGGGAGATTGGCCGGGCTTGGGCCGCCTCTATGAGGACCGCGATTTAGTCCCGGCCAATGATGTTCGCCAACTGTTTGCCCAAGGCCTAACCAATGCTTGGGGATTAGACCGTCAGGCTGTGCTGTCACGCGTATTTACCGCTTAACAGCACAGTCCCACCAACTTATTTGGTGCCAAACACCTGTTGGAAGAAGAGGGTCTCTGCTTCACGTTGAGCGTCGCGGTTTCCCTTCTTGGCAAAGCCATGGCCTTCATCCTTGGCGACCATGTACCAGACTTGGCCGCCATTGTTGCGGACTTTGGCCACGATCTGATCAGCCTCTGAGATCGGCACGCGAGGATCGTTTGCGCCTTGGATCACAAATAAGGGCTTTGTGATCTTAGAAGCATTATTCAATGGCGCGATTTTTTCATGGAACGCACGCATGGCTGGATCGCGCTCGTCACCATATTCGACCCGGCGTAAATCACGGCGGTAGCCATTGGTGTTTTGCAGGAAGGTCGTGAAGTTCGAGATGCCGACAATATCAATGCCGCCCGCCAAGCGATCATTGAAATTTGTCATGCTGGCCAGCACCATATAGCCGCCATAAGACCCGCCATAGACGACGACTTTACGCTGGTTGAGGTCTGGTTGGGTCGCGATCCAATCCAAAAGTGCGCCAATGTCTTTGACTGAATCCTCGCGCTTGAAGCCATTGTCGAGATCGACATAGGTTTTTCCATAGCCGGTTGAGCCCCGCACGTTCGGGAAGATCACCGCGGCACCAAGCTCATTCACCCAGTACTGGACGGTTGAGGAGAAGCCAGGGCGTGATTGGCCTTCTGGACCACCGTGAATATTGATGATCACGGGGGCTTGGTTCGACGCGGTCGCGCTTTTGGGCTTATAGATATAGGCGGGGATGGTGCGCGCCTTGCCATCTACCGTGTCAAACGTTGGGTAGTTAAAGAAGCTCGGCTCAACAAAGTTGGCGGGGTTCAAACCACCAATTTCACTCATGGTCCAACGCGTGAGTTTTTTGGTTGCCACGTCATAGGTATAGGCATCACCGGGTGCCTTGGCGGTTGAGAGCGTCATACCCAAACGCTTGGAAGCAGGGTCCCAGTCTACGCCGCCAACGGTGCCAACAGGCAAGACGACCAGTTCTGCTTTAGCGCCCTTCGAAGTGCTTTGCAGATAGAGCTTCGAGAGCCCATTCTCATTGACGGTATAGGCCAAAGTCTTACCATCGGGCGACAGGTCAAAGCCTTCGACGTCCCAATTCATTGCAGGAGACACACGGGTTCGTGCGCCGGTCGCTAGATCCAATTGAACCAGATAGGAGAACTCAGAGCCTTCGTCGGTCAGGATAAAAATCGACTTGCCATCCGCCGCGAAAGTCCCGCCATCATAGGCGACTTTCAGGTCTGGTGTGATGGCGGTTAAAGTCCCGGTCGCAACATCCAATGTCCAACGCTTGGAGTAGTTTACCGAGATGCCCTGCCCCAATAGAATGGTCTTTCCATCATCGGAGAGGTCAGCAATACCAAAGCCGCCCTCAGCACGATAAACCAAGCGGCGGCTGTCAGGCTGTTCTGGATTGGCGATCACGATGTCACGAACGGCTGTGCCATTGCGGGTGACCGTCCAAGCCGCCATCTTGCCATCTTTGGTAAAGCGGACGCCAGCATTTTGTGTGCCCGGTTCGGTGAAGGCTTTTGCAAGGCCGGTGGTACGATCAAACAAATAGGCTTGGGTGAACTCATCCCCGCCTTTGTCCTTACCAAAGACGAAACTGCCGCCCGAATTTGGTCGGACCGCAGCGCCGCCAACAGGCTCTGCATAATAGGTCAATTGACTGCGCGCGCCCATTGGCATTTTGACCTCATGGATTTGAGGCACATCGCCAAAGCGGGTAGAAATGAGAATGCCCCCGTCGGGGAGAAAGTCCTGGAAGGAAGCCGCACGCGTGTTTGTGTATTGAATCAAGCGCTCGCGGATGGCTTCAGGTGTGACAGGCACATTCTGCAGGACCAATTGACCGACGGTGCGCGTTTCAACCGCGGCAACAGGGGCAGTTTGGGCCGTTGCAATCGCCATCGCCATGGGCGAGACAGAAAGCGTAAGGGCAAGGACGATGGCACGGGTAGAAATCATTGTGAGCTCCTTCAAAGGCGACTGTCGCCTTGGTCAAAAAACGATATCCAGCGTAAACGCACAGCTTCATTCAGGCTTTGATTGATCGGTCTAACAAAGCCCCACGAGATGTGAAAGGTAGATCATGTTGAAATCCAGTAAGCCTTTTGAAAAACTGGTGATCGCCAGCCACAATCAAGGCAAGCTTAAAGAAATCGCGGCCCTTGTTATCCCGTTTGATGTTGAAGTCGTAAGTGCTGGCGATTTGGGTGTGCCCGAACCCGAAGAAACGGAAACGACGTTTATTGGCAACGCCCTATTGAAAGCGCGAGCCTCTTGCTTGGCGACTGGACTACCTGCTTTGGCGGATGATTCGGGGCTGGAAGTGATGGCACTCGAACGCGCACCTGGTATTTATTCGGCCCGATGGGCTGGGCCTGACCGCGACTTCTACGCCGCTATGGCTGAGATTGAACGACAATTGCAAGCGAAGGGTGCGACCGACCGCTCAGCCCGCTTTGTGTGCGCCTTGGCGCTCGTTTATCCAGATGGCCGCGAACAAGCGTTTGAAGGCGAAGTGGTAGGTGAAGTCGTGGCCGTGCCGCGTGGCACGAACGGTTTTGGTTATGATCCGATCTTTGTCGCCACAGGCCACACAGAAACCTTTGGCGAATTGGATCCGGCAGTAAAGCACGCGATGAGCCATCGCGCGGACGCCTTTGCGAAATTTGTCGCTGCAGTCCTATCATGATCGAGCGTCGCCTAGGGCTTTACGTCCATTGGCCCTTTTGCGCGGCCATCTGCCCCTATTGCGACTTCAACGTCTATAAAGCGCGCGGACAAGATACAGAGCCCTTAGTGAGCGCCATTCTGGCTGACATGGCCCATTGGCGCGACCAGACAGGCAAGCGCCCACTGACAAGTCTATTTTTCGGTGGCGGCACGCCAAGCTTGATGGCCCCAGACCAAGTTGCCCGCATCATAGAGCATGCGGGGAGCCTTTGGGGCTTTACCGATGACTTTGAAGTCAGCCTTGAAGCAAATCCGACGGACGCAGAGGCCGCTCGCTTTCAGGACCTTCGCCTTGCGGGTGTCGAACGGCTGTCGCTTGGCCTGCAGGCATTGGATGATGCGAGTTTAAAGGGCCTTGGCCGATTTCACAGCGCGCAGGAAGGTTTAGCCGCAGCACGTCTGGCCCGGTCGATTTTCCCCCGCCTATCAATTGATTTGATCCACACCCGCCAAGGCCAAACCCTAGACGCGTGGCGGCAAGAGTTAGATCTCGCACTCACCCTCTCGCCCGACCATGTTTCGCCCTATCAATTGACAATTGAGGACGGAACAGCCTTTGCCCGCGCTGTGAGGCGCGGCGCACTGCACTTGCCAGACAATGACCAAGCAGCAGATTTCTACCTTCTGACCCAATCTGTCCTCGAGCAAGCGGGTTTTGATGCCTATGAAGTTTCTAACCATGCCAAAGGGATCACCAATCGATCACGTCATAATGTGCTTTATTGGACATCACAGGATTGGATTGGTGTAGGCCCCGGCGCACATGGACGATTGGGGTGGGGCGCTGCTCGGCGTGCCACCAAGGCCCATCTCCGTCCAAAAGCTTATTGTGATGGGGTCGCCTTAAACGGTCATGGCACCTCTGAAGACGAATTATTGTCAGAAGATGCGGTCCGCGATGAGTTCTGGCTGATGGGCTTGCGCTTGCAGGACGGGGTCGTCATCAAGACTGCGCCCGGCGGACCCCTGCCCGACGATCAAATTCAGTCGCACGTGCGCCAAGGCCTGATGTGGCAAAACCCAACCCATCTTGGATTATCCGCTGAAGGACGTCTCGTTGCCGATACGATCATCGGGGAGCTTTTGGCTGACGGACGCTAACCAGCCCGCCGCGCCCGCCACTGTTGCGCACTTTGTCCCCACGCATTGACTTGGAATTCATGCATGGGCTCTGGCATTCTGGTTGGCCCTAAATTGGTGGACCCCAAACGCGCAGCCAATTGTTCAGAGGGCTTATTGGCAGGATCAATGATGTGGATGATCTCTGTCCAGCCCAAATGGTCTGCCACCCAGTCCATACAGGCTGTTGCCGCCTCGACCCCATAGCCCTTGCCGGTGGCCTCGGGTGCCAAACCCCAGCCAACTTCCGTGCCGGGCCAGCCTTCAGGCATCCATGGACCGATGCGGCCTACCCACCGACCTGTTTCGCGCTCAATGACGGAAAACATCGAAAAGCCGCGCAGCGACCAAGCACCCGTTATGGCCGCCAATTGCCGCCAAGCGATGGACTCTGGCAGAGCACCGCCAATGAACTTTACATGGTCAGCGTTTGCCATCATGGCTGCAAACGCGGGGAAATCGTCCTGCGTCGGTGGACGCAGGAGCAATCTCGCCGTGGTTAGGGCAGGGCCAATTGCCACGATCAAGCCAGCGAAGGCTCAATCTCTTTACATGCGGCCAACAAGCCGTTCACGGCTGCAACAGACTTGGCCCACATGTCTTTTTCAGCGTCATCCATCGGGAACTCAATGATGTTCTCGATACCACCGGCACCAATCACCGCTGGAACGCCGACATACATGTCGTTAATGCCGTACTGGCCAGTCAAATGGCAGGCGCATGCCAAGACACGCTTTTTATCCTTCAAGAAGGAAGCAGCCATTGCGATCGCGCTTTCGGCTGGCGCATAATAAGCCGAGCCAGTCTTCAAAAGCGCCACGATCTCGCCGCCACCGCCGCGGGTGCGCTTCACAATTGCGTCGAGTTGTTCTTGGCTGATCTTGCCTTGTTCTACTAGGACAGGCAGCGGCAAGCCACCAACGGTGGAATAACGCACCATTGGCACCATGTCGTCGCCATGGCCACCCAAGGTCCAAGCATGAATGTCTTCGACTGCAACTTTAAAATGCTCTGCCAAGAACCAGCGGAAACGCGCGCTGTCCAAGACGCCAGCCATGCCGCATACCATATGGTGTGGCAGGCCGGAGAATTCGCGCAGGGCCCAAACCATGGCATCGAGCGGGTTGGTAATGCAGATAACAAACGCGTTTGGCGCATAGGTTTTGATGCCTTCGCCAACAGCCTTCATTACTTTAAGATTGATGCCGATTAGATCATCGCGGCTCATGCCAGGCTTGCGGGGCACACCGGCAGTGACGATGCAGACGTCGGCACCAGCAATGGCGGCGTAGTCGTTTGCGCCTTTGATATCGATATCAGAACCAAACACTGGGCTTGCTTCATCAATGTCCAAGGCTTTACCCTGTGGCACACCTTCAGCGATGTCGAACAAAATAATATCACCCAGCTCTTCGCGTGCCGCGATATGGGCCAATGTGCCACCAATCATGCCTGCACCGATGAGCGCAATCTTCTTACGAGCCATATCTGTTTCCCTTCGGACTAGATTCTTGCGTGTCATAGGCGCTCTAGCGCGCGTTTGAAGGCACTGCAACGAAAGAGAGCGGGCAATTGTGCGATTGGCCTGTCAGAGCGGCAAATTTTGCCCGTTAACCGTAATGACCCGGCAGTGTTTACCATGTTTGGCAAACATCGACTTTGATATCACCTTAAAAATATACATAAAATACAATTGATTATATGATTAACGCCGCTGGCATGCCTTTTGCGGAGCTTCAGACTGAGTTTGCGGACTGACCCTCAAAGTAGCGAGGGTTCCGCCTGAATGGCTGGAAGGACTTTAGAAGATGGCAAATAGCGTCCACACAAATATGGGTGCAATGGTCGCACTTCAAAATTTGAATGCGACCTCGCGTGAACTGAGTGTTACCCAAAGCCGGATCAATACCGGTTTGAAAGTTGCTAAAGCACAAGACAATGGCGCGATCTACAACATCGCCCAACAGCAACGCTCTGAAAATTCCGCTTACAACGCGGTTGCTGATGGTTTGAACCGGGCAAAGTCGATTGCTGACGTAGCACTAGCTGCCGGCGAAGCCCTCTCGGACATTTTCACCCAGATGCGCGAAAAAGCGGTTGCAGCATCAGACACCTCGATCTCGGCAACAAGCCGCGCGGCCTATAACTCCGAATTCACCGCCCTTCGTGACCAAGTGCCCTCGGTCATTGCAAACGCGGTTTTCGACGGTGCCAATATCCTCGGTGGTGGTGCGAACTTGACGTTCCTAGCAAATACTACCGGCAGCCAAACCATCACCTTGCCGACCCTCGACTTGGCGTTGGGCGCAACCACGGGTACTGCGCCTGCGTCTCCAGCTGCAGACATCTATTTGGGCGCAACTTCGGACTTGAGTACCGCCGCTTTGGCCGCGACTTCCCGCGATCAAGTCGTTGCCTCGCTCAACTTTATCAACTCTGAGCTGGCGCGCCTTGGCGCATCGGCCAAGCGGGTTGAAAACCACTCGATCTTTGTTTCCAAATTGCAAGACGCGATCACTGGCGGCATCGGCAATCTGGTTGACGCAGACCTAGCCAGCGAAAGTGCTCGCTTGCAGTCGCTCCAAGTCAAACAGCAATTGGGCACACAGGCACTCTCGATCGCCAACCAGGCGCCTCAGACCATCCTGTCGCTGTTCCGGAACTAAAGGACCAAAGTTTGAAGCGGAGGCAAGCCGGATCAAAGTTTTTTGAACCAGCTGGTAATTTACGAAATATTCACCATGTTTCCGCAACAACTACTGTAAATTAATTTGGGTCATCTCACCATAAAATTTGTTGAGACTGACCGGGTGATTAAAAAAGAAAGACCGAACTATGTCAGGTAGTGTGCATACAAATATGGGAGCTATGACTGCTCTCCAGAACCTGAACAAGACCAATCGCGAAATGGAAGGCATTCAAAGCCGGATCAACACGGGCCTGAAAGTCGCCGTCGCGAAGGACAATGGTGCGATCTACAACATTGCCCAACAACAACGCTCAGAACTCTCCGCTTACGACGCGGTTCGCAACAGCCTGAACAGGGCCAAGTCGATCGCCGACGTGGCCTTGGCAGCGGGGGAGCAGATTTCGGATATCTTTTCGCAAATGCGCGAAAAGGCGGTAGCCGCCTCAGACGCGTCGGCGAGCGCAACCTCCCGGGCAGCTTATAATGCCGAATTCATCGCGTTGCGCGACCAAGTTGCCTCGGTCATTGCTAACGCCGTGTTTGACGGTGGGAATGCCGTCGACGGCGCGGCCACCAACTTCACCTTCCTCGCTAATTCGACGGGCAGCTTAACGGTTACCCTACCAATCATCGACCTCAGACTGGTCACGGGCGCTGGCACGGCCGTAGCCGCCCCCGCTGCAGACATTTATCTGGGTACAACTGACGTCCTCGACACGGCAGCTAATGCTGCCACCGTTCGAGACCGGATTGCGGCCTCACTTGAATATGTGAACTCCGAACTTGCGCGCCTTGGGGCTTCTGCGAAGCGCATCGAGAATCACGAGATTTTTGTGGGTAAGCTGCAAGACAGCATCAAAGGCGGGATCGGCAATCTGGTCGATGCCGACCTCGCGGTGGAATCTGCGCGCTTGCAGGCTGCTCAGGTGAAGCAACAATTGGGTACCCAAGCCCTGTCGATTGCAAACCAAGCACCACAGAGCATCTTGAGCTTGTTCCGCCAATAATCCGGAAACGTAAGCCCGGTTCACGCCGGGCGGACGAAACTGTCGAGAACTTTCTTTTCGCCAGACTTTTCAAACAGAATGGTCAACTTTGACCCTTCAACATGGCGCACCGCGCCATAGCCAAATTTATCATGAAAGATGCGCTGGCCGACCGAAAAGTTAGCGTCTTTAGCTCCAGTCTTTGCAAGAAGTTTGGCCTCACCATCAATGATCGGCCCACCAAAACCTTTTGCTGTGCCTGGCGCAAGCTTGCCCAAAGCAGCGGCAGCCTGCGCACGCTTCCAACCCGGACTTTCATAACCAGTTCCAAAGCCATTGCCGGGTTGGGTCGAAAGCGGACCATAGGCAGCAAATCGCTCGGCCGCGCCGCCAGTGCCTTGATTGAAATAGCCTGTGTCTGAGACAGCATCGACGTGGCCATCGGGGAGTTCATCCACAAAGCGGCTGGGCAAGACGCTGTTCCATCGCCCATAAATTTGGCGATTGGCAGCAAAGCTTATTCGCGCACTTTCCCGGGCGCGCGTGATGCCAACATAAGCAAGTCGGCGCTCTTCCTCCAAAGCCTTATCGCCCTTTTCATCCAAAGCGCGCCTAGAGGGAAAAACTTCTTCTTCCCATCCCGGCAGAAATACCAACGGCCATTCAAGACCTTTGGCGGCATGGAGGGTGAGAATTTGTACCGCGTCGCCTTCTTCTGTGCGATCTAGGTCCATGACCAATTCAATGTGTTCGAGATAGGCCGCCAGCGTATCAAACTGGCCCATTGAGCGAACCAATTCTTTCAAATTGTCGAGCTTCGACACCGATTGAGGATTCTTGTCCGCTTTCAGCATGTCGGTATAGCCACTCTCATCCAAAATGAGCTCGGCCAATTCGGTATGAGGCAACTCCAACGATTTTTTACGCCAGTGTTCTAATTGATGGATAAAGCGAGTAAGGCCCGTACGTGCTGGACCTTTCAGTTCGTCACTACCCAATAATTGGCTCGCCATGGTGAACAAGGGGACGCCAGCAAGCCGGGCAGCCGCGCCTAACCGTTGCACACTCGTATCGCCAATCCCGCGTTTCGGTACGTTGACGATCCGTTCAAACGCCAAATCATCATCAAGTGAGCGAATGAGGCGCAGATAGGCGTGCGCATCGCGGATTTCCGCCCGTTCAAAGAAGCGCGGCCCACCAATGACTTTGTAGGGGATCTGCAGCATCAAAAAGCGTTCTTCAAAAGCGCGCATCTGCCACGACGCCCGCACCAACACCGCGCTCTCATCATAGCGACGACCGGTGCGACGCCATTGCTCAATATCGTCAGCAATTAAGCGGGCCTCAGCCTCTCCATCCCAAATGCCGCGCACCAGCACCCGGTCGCCGTCTGGAATTTCGGTCCAAAGGGTTTTGCCAAGGCGATTTTTGTTGCTGGAGATTAAATGGCTCGCCGCTGCGAGAATATGGGGGGTCGAGCGGTAATTCCGCTCCAATCGGACAATCTTAGCACCAGGAAAATCATGCTCAAAGCGCAGGATATTATCGACTTCCGCTCCCCGCCAGCCATAAATGGATTGGTCGTCGTCACCCACGACGCAGATATTCTTCCTCTTTCGAGCCAAAAGGCGAAGCCAAAGATACTGGGCGACATTGGTATCCTGATATTCATCGACCAGAATATACTTAAATCGGTCGTGATACTCTGCGAGCAAGTCAGGCTCTTTCAGAAACAGACTGATGGTTTCCAGTAAGAGATCGCCGAAATCGACGCAATTGAGGACTTTGAGGCGGGACTGATAGAGAGCATAAAGTTTGCCACCCTTACCATTGGCAAACAGAAACGCTTCCTCTGCTGGTACTTTATCCGGCGTGAGTGCCCGGTTCTTCCATCCATCAATCAAACTTGCGAGGAAACGCGGCGTCCAGCGCTTTTGGTCAATGTTCTCGGCCTCAATCACCTGTTTCATCAAACGGATCTGATCATCGGTATCGAGAACCGTGAAGCTAGGCTTCAAGCCGACCAATTCAGCATGGCGGCGCAAGATCATCGCGCTGGTCGAATGGAAGGTGCCAAGCCAACGCAACCCTTCTGCCGCCGGGCCGATCAGAAGCTGCGTGCGATCGCGCATTTCCCGTGCGGCTTTATTGGTGAAGGTAACCGAGAGAATTTCCCACGGCTTCGCCCGCCCTGTCACCAGTAATTGCGCCAAACGCGACGTCAGCACTTTTGTTTTACCTGTCCCAGCACCAGACAATACCAACACAGGGCCATCTAGGGCTTCAACCGCCTCTCGTTGTTGATCATTGAGGCCCGTCATCCACGGATGTTCAGGCCCACCTGCAGGCCCAATCGCAGCACCAAGCGCGCGCGCCATTGCGCGTTGAGAAATCGTCAAGGCGGGTTGAGGAGAATGGGGTTCACTGGACATGGCGTTGATTCGCTAAGATAAGAACGATAAGCGAACATAGGGACTAAATGTGTGCTTGTCGCGTGGTTCTCGCAATCGCGTCTGCGTGAAGCATTAGGCCACTGTTTCGCCGCAAAATGGATTATGACTGGCATGATGATACGCAACCTACTCCTGACCAGCGCTCTATTCTGTTCGATGGCTGCCTCGCATGCAATGGCACAATCCATCCGCACCATTGAATCCGCGCCTTTACAAGAAGTTGGCCCGTGGGGCGCTGCCGCCTTGCCCCTAGGCCTTGAGCGCCTCGATAGCGACCTTTGGCAAGGCGCTGACCCCGGCACATTAGCCTTAGCTTTTGAACGGATCGGTCCAGATTTGCGCTTTCCTGCACTACAGCGTTTGGTTCGCCAAGCGGTGTTTTCAGGTGGTTCGGCCCCAGTGGGTGACCTTGATTTGGCCCGAGCTCGATTTCTTGCGGCCAATCGCTTAGGCCCATCAGAAGCAGCGACGCGCCTATTCCAAACCGTACCACGCTTAAGCGCAGACCCAGCTTTGGTAAATCTCGCAATTGATGCCGCTTTTCGAGCGGGCCGCGCCGATGAGGCGTGTGGCTGGGTTGCTTCACCAGGTCTAGAAGACGCCAATAGCATGAGCACGAGCTCAAGTTGGCTGGAGACCAGGGCCACTTGCTATGCATTGAATGGGGAGGCCGCTGCAGCCAATCTCTCGGTTGATCTTGCTCGGGGCAAAGGCCAAACCGATACTTGGCTGGGACGCGCAGTTGCCGCGGCTTCTGGCCCGGTCACAAATCCACCGCCGTTTCGCGCAGATAGTGGCCGCGCGCTGGTTCTGAGCATGAAGGCACAATTGAAATTGCCAAAAGCTCTGGCAAGCAGCGGAGACCCGTCCGCGCTTTCGGCGCTGATAAACTGGCCAGACTTTGCAACCCTTATTCCCGCTGAGGAAGTGGCACCCCTCGTGCGCCGTGCCGCCCAAACCGGGGTCGCTTCACCTGCTCAAGAAGCGCTTTTGCGGATCTCGCTACCAAAACCTGCAATGCCACTCCTGCAGGCAACCGATGCGACCCTTGACCCTCAAATTGAAGCAGCTGGGCCACCCCTGCTGCCACCATCGCCACCAATCGCGGAGACCTGGGCTAAGAACCTAAGCCAAGCAAATACAGCGCAGGGCCGTGCTTTAGAAGCTCGCTTGCTGAAGGCTGATTTGCAGAACCTGATCGAAACCGCGCCAGAAGAGATACCAGCAATGACTCTGCCAATCTTGGCAGAGGCAGCGCTTTGGGCCGGAGATGTCCGGCTTGCAAAAGCTCTTGAGGTCCGCAGCCCAATTCCACTTTCGCCTCGGCAGCGGCTCGTGCTAGCCATGCTAGATCCGGTGTCAGGTGATCGACCTGTCCAACGCCACGTCGAGGCCGCGACTAACCCGAACAGCCAACGCCAAGCCATTCGCGACGCTTTGATCGCTTGGTCTGCCGGCATGCCAACATTGGGCGGGCTTGCGGCCTTGGTTCAGCCTGGTCTGCCGGACACAAAGGCCGGGCAAGCGGGTATGCGAACAGCGCTAACCTTGGCTTCAGAACGAGGATCGAAGGGCGAAGTGGCCCTATTGGTAGGCGTGGCGCTTCAAGGCCAAGAGCCTGCAAGTGCAGATGCTGAGACAGTTGCGATTGCCGTGCGTGCACTGCGCCGCGTCGGTTTGTCGATGCAGGCTTTGGATCTGGCACGAGAGTATCTGCTAGCTATAGACATGGCAGTTCCTACGCGCGCTGCCCCAGCAGCGACGCCTGCAGTTAATACTGTCACCGCAAAACCTAATCCAGCAACGGCAACTTCACCAAGTGGCTTGCGGACAAGCGCGCCGGCAACAAGGCAGCCAAAAGCCATAGCGCCTGCTTCGACCGCCCAATCCAATCAGCCAAAGCCAGCGCCTTCGCCCCGCACACTTCCAGCCTCACCTGCGCCTAAGGCCAAAACGAAAGCCCCATCAAAGCCCAGTTGGACTCCGCCTAAGTGAACACGCTGATTGAAGCCTTTTTGGAAATGATCGGGGTCGAACGTGGTGCTGCCCGCAACACGTTAGATGCATATCGACGTGACCTAACCGATTTTGCTTCGTTTCTAACCGTGCGGGGTCTTGAGGCAGGCGCAGCCGATCACGAAGATATCGAGGCTTTTGCGCAGGATTTAAGCGTTCGCGGTCTGAGCAGCACAACCATCGCCCGACGACGGGCAGCCTTGCGCCAATTCTATCAATTTGCCGTCAGTGAAGGGTGGCGCCCAGACGACCCAACAAAGCGGTGGGATGGCCCCAAACGAGCACGCACTTTACCGAAGACAGCAGACGCGACCGACATCGACGCGCTGCTTGCCGCAGCCACCCGCCTTAAAGGTTGGAAGGCGTTGCGCGCTGCGTGCTTGATCGAGCTGGTTTATGGCTGCGGGTTGCGGGTAAGCGAATTGGTTGGCTTGCCAATGCGGGCGGTGCCCAAACCAGAAACTGCGGCTATGCGTGTTAAAGGCAAAGGCGGGAAGGAACGCTTGGTGCCTTTGGGCTCCCATGCACGACACGCCTTGGATGCTTGGCTTGAGGTCCGCGTCCACAGTTTGCCAGTTGGTGCTCCAGGAGCCGAAGCTGGCAAGTTTCTGTTTCCAGCCAAGGGCAAGGCTGGCCATTTTGGGCGGCGCGAATTTGCGCGTCTTTTAGACGGCCTTGCGATTGAGGCTGGTCTTGACCCAAAGAAGATGAGCCCGCACGTATTGCGCCATGCCTTTGCAACCCATTTGGTGGAGGGTGGCGCGGATCTGCGATCGGTCCAAGTCATGCTGGGCCATGCCGACATCGCGACAACACAAATTTACACGCATGTGGCTGACGCGCGCCTGACCGAATTGGTTACCCAGAACCATCCCCTAGCATATCGCACAAAAAAGGGCCCCTAGGGACCCTCATTGCGATCCCGTGTTGATCCATTCAAACTTTTTAGGCGATGTTACGCTTTGCAGCGCGGATCATGGCCGCTTCGTCCAAGAAAGCCTGATCGCGCTTTGCTTTTGACGCATTTGTCCGGCTTACCCGGCGCTCTTCCAGCATCTCAAACTTTTTTTGCTCTTCAAAAGCCGCCTGCAAGTCACCGCGCAGCGCTTCCAATTGTTCTTCAACACCCACGAGCGAAGCTTCTAGATTGGCACGTTGGGCAACCAGCACTTGGGAATAGGCAACCCAATGGCTCATCATTGCTGGGTCTGCTTCAGCGCGCGCGCGCTCGCGTTTTTCAGAGATCAAAAGATCCCCTTTCTTCCGCTCGATATCTTCGCGCGTGCGCTCGGCCGCGCTGATTAGCATCTGCACGCTGTCGACCTTATGCTTGGCCAATTTTATTAGCGTTGAGCCGGTTTTCATTATTACTTTCCCTGCGTTACAGGTCCTATCTACACGCTGTGGGTTAAGAAATCGCTCTTTCGATCTGTAGAATTTTCCCACGGGTAGGAAAACAGCACCATCGGCTCAATTACTTATTGTATCACTGGCATCAGCTCTGACATTAGCTTTGCGTGATCATGATGTCCGATAGCCTTTGGAAAGTCTCGGCAAAGGTGGTCCGCTCTTGTTTGCCTTGGCTGAGGAACTCTTCAAGTGGTTCTGCCAAAGCTATGGCACGATCTGTTCCGGGGTCGGCACCACGCCGATACGCCCCTAGACGGATTAGTTCTTCCATATCCGAATAGGCTGCCAAGGCGCGCTTGGCATCGCGGACCAGGTTTTGTTCTTCGGGCGCATGGCATTCTGGCATGAGGCGCGAGACGGACTTTAGAATGTTCAGCGCGGGGAAGCGGCCGCGTTCTGCAATCGCCCGCTCAAGTACCAAGTGACCGTCAAGGATGCCGCGCACGGCATCCGCAACGGGTTCATCATGGTCGCCGCCATCGACCAAAACCGTGAACAGGCCCGTGATCGACCCAATCTGATCGCCGCTCGTTGGGGCACCTGGGCCCGCGCGCTCAAGTAGCTTTGGCAATTCTGCAAACACGGTCGGCGTATAGCCCTTCGTTGTTGGCGGTTCACCGGTCGCCAAGCCTATTTCGCGCTGGGCCATCGCAAAGCGGGTCACACTGTCAAACAGGCAGAGGACTTGTAGGCCTTGGTCACGAAAATGCTCTGCAACTGCGAGGGTAGTATAGGCTGCTTGTCGGCGCTTGAGGCTGCTTTCGTCCGAAGTCGCCACCACCACGACGGAGCGCCGCAAGCCTTCGGTGCCCAAGGTGTCTTCAACGAACTCTTTAACTTCTCGACCGCGCTCTCCAATCAGGCCGATCACGACCACATCGGCGGCGGCACCTTTTGCAAGTTGTGACATGAGCACGGATTTCCCGACGCCTGATCCTGCGAAGATACCCATTCGTTGGCCTTGGCATAGGGCGCAAAAAGCATCGATGGCGCGAATGCCCGTCTCCATACGCTCGCCCACGCGAACCCGGGTATGAGCAGGCGGTGGAACGCCCCTTAAAAGTCGAGGGTGGGACCCATTGGCCACAGGCGGGCCGCCATCAACAGGATTACCAAAGGCATCAATCACGCGCCCGAGCCAAGCGGACGACGGCGCGATCATGGGCGAGGTTCCTTCAAACACGAGGCTGGCCCCCGCGCGCAGACCTTCCACTGTTTCAAATGGCATCAAAAGAGCGCGTCCATCGCGATAACCGACGATTTCTAGTCGGGCATAACCTTCTGCAGCTTCAACAATTGCCCGAGCGCCCAGAGCCATAGCTTGCGGTGGACCACTGGCTTCCACCATCAGACCTTTAACCGCAACGATCCGACCCTCATAGCGTGTATGGTCCTGACGCTTTAGCGTCTCGGCTAAATCAGCTAAGCGCACACCGCTGTTTAGTCGTGAATGTCCATCTGGACGCATCCTGCCGCCCTGCTTTCCCTGCTAAAACCCGTCACACTTAAGACGCCATGTGAAGAAATGAGTGAACATGGTTGATAAAGTCGCATTTGAAGTGCTTCGCGTTAACCTGTCGTAAAGATCAATTCGGCAAACGTAGCGCCAACATATGGAAAATGTCAGACAAGCCGCAAAAAGCGGTTAACCATCTTTAAGCAAATCAGCTTAGGCATGGGTCGTTGGTTGTTACACCGCCCATTCAGGGCATGTCGGAGGGGGCTCCATGCGGGTTCTGTTAATTGAAGACGATAGCGCGACGTCGCAGTCGATTGAGTTAATGCTGAAGTCTGAGGGCTTCAATATATACACGACTGACCTTGGCGAAGAAGGCGTCGACCTAGGCAAGTTGTATGACTACGACATTATTTTGTTGGACTTGACCTTGCCTGACATGAATGGTTTCGATGTTTTGCGGCAATTACGCAATTCTCGCGTTGGTACGCCAATCCTAATTTTGTCGGGAACGAGCGATATTGACACCAAGGTCCGTGGCCTGGGCGTTGGCGCAGACGATTTCGTCGCGAAGCCTTTCCACAAGGACGAACTGGTTGCCCGCATCAACGCCGTAGTTCGTCGCTCGAAGGGCCATTCGCAATCGATGATTCGCACTGGCGACATCGTTGTGAACCTCGATCAGAAAACAGTGGAGGTGAACAACCAGCGCGTTCATCTGACTGGCAAAGAATATCAAATGCTAGAACTGCTTTCCTTGCGCAAAGGTACGACCCTGACAAAGGAAATGTTCCTAAACCACCTTTATGGCGGCATGGACGAGCCAGAACTGAAAATCATCGACGTTTTCATCTGTAAGCTCCGCAAGAAGTTGGCAGCGTCCGCCGATGGTCAGCACCATATCGAAACAGTTTGGGGACGTGGTTACGTATTGCGCGACCCAACTCCAGGCGAGCAATCCGCTGCGGCGTAGAAGCCCAACGAACTTCTCTTTTGATTTCAATTACCTTTAAAAGGGCTCGTCATTCGGCGGGCCCTTTTTAGTTCCGATTAACCACATGGCACAATACTTGCTGGTAATCACTTTAGACACACAAAGTGTCATAAGATGGAACACAGCGATGAGAGATGCACCACGTTACACCGTCGAAGCATCATTCCGCCCCCGGGAATTGCGCGACTATAGTGAGCCGGTGATACGCCCGTCCATTCGCCTGCAGGTTCGCTTGACCTTTTGGCAGCGGCTACTGCGCGCTTTTGGCCTTTAAGGCTGCACCCGAGTTTATCTGGATCAGATTGCGCGCGGCTCAGGCACTCTGTCGCTGTCCGAACAGGTCACCACATCAGTAATTGCAGGCCAAAGCGTAGAAATCACTTTCCCTATGTGTCCAGCTGATCTAATTGTTATAACAAAGAGATCAGCCTAGGACAAAGACTATGACCCCACCAGCAACGGCACTGCGCAATTATGACGCGGTAGAGCTGCGCCGCTTGGACGTCGCGCACCACTTACCGGCGCAAGCAGACTATGGCGAAATCCGCGACTTGGGCGGTTCACGCATCATTACCCGCGCCGATGGCTGCCAATTCTGGGACATTGATGGCAAAGCCTATCTCGATGGCATGGCCGGGCTTTGGTGCGTCGGTGTCGGCTATGGCCGGAAAGAACTGGCGGACGTCGCTCATGAGCAGATGTTAGAACTGCCCTATTACAACAGCTTCTTTAAAACTGCGACCGCGCCTGCCGTGCGTTTAGCGGCCAAAATCGCCGGCATCGCGGGCGGCGAGCTGCAGCATGTGTTCTTCAATTCGTCTGGTTCTGAGGCGGTCGACACTATGTTCCGCATGGTCCGCCACTATTGGGCAGTGCAAGGACAACCCTATAAGAACATCTTCATCTGCCGCCGCAATGGCTATCATGGATCAACCGTGGCGGGCGCGAGCTTGGGCGGCATGAGCGCCATGCATGCCATCGGCTCCCTGCCCATCCCTGGGATCGAGCATGTTATTCAGCCTTATGCCTTCAACGAGGGCTTTGGTGAGGATGAAGAAGCCTTTGCAACACGCTGCGCTCAAGAAGTCGAAGACCGCATTTTGAAGGTTGGGGCCCACAACGTCGCTGCTTTCGTAGGCGAGCCTATACAAGGCGCTGGCGGTGTAATCATCCCGCCCAAGGGCTATTGGCAAAAGGTCGAAGCGATCTGCCGAAAGTATAATGTTCTCTTGGTGGCTGACGAAGTCATTTGCGGCTTCGGCCGCACGGGTCAATGGTTTGGCCACAACACTTATGGCTTTACGCCCGACATCATTACCACTGCCAAACAACTGTCTTCCGGCTACGCTCCGATCTCAGCTACGATTGCGTCACGCGCGATTGTTGAGGTTTTGCGCGAAAAAGGTGGCGATTTTGTTCATGGCTATACCTATTCCGGACACCCGATGTGCTGCGCCGTTGCAGAGCGCAATTTGGAAATTATCGAGCGTGAAGACCTCGTGACCCGCACGCGCGAAGTCACAGGCCCTTATCTCGCGAAAGCGCTTCAGCGTTTGGCTGGCCATGAACTGGTTGGGGAAGTGCGCTCGCAAGGCCTATTAGGTGCTGTCGAGATCGTCTCAGAGCCTGGCACGAACCACCGCTTCGGCGGCAAGGAGGGCACAGCAGGCCCCATGGTCCGCGACGCCTGTATCGCCAACGGCCTAATGGTACGCGGCATTCGCGACAGCGTTGTCATGTGTCCGCCGCTCATCGTATCCACGTCTGAAATAGACTTTATGATCGACACAATCGAGAAGTCGCTGGACCAATGCCTGCCCGCCTTACGTGCTCTCTAAGCTATTTGGCGAAATGCAGACGGTAGCAAAGGACTCACCGCAGTCCTTTGCACTTGGCCATTAGCACTCAAAGGGCTAATAGGGCCTCCTACGGAGAAATATCATGGGTTTAAAAGTTGCTGTCGTCGGCGCAACCGGCAATGTTGGTCGCGAATTGCTTGCTTTATTGGCAGAGTTGAAATTTCCGGTTTCAGAGATCGCTGCGATTGCGTCGCGTCGATCATTGGGACGTGAAGTCTCGTTCGGCGACAAGACACTGAAATGCCAATCTCTTGATTATTTTGACTTTACTGGCTGGGACATCTGCTTGATGAGTGCCGGTGGAGCAACATCAAAGGAATGGTCGCCCAAGATTGCTGCGCAAGGCTGCTTGGTCATCGACAATTCCAGCCAATGGCGCATGGACCCCGACGTTCCCTTGGTGGTGCCTGAAGTCAATCCAGACGCAGCGATGTATTATAAGAAGAAAATGATCATCGCAAACCCCAATTGCTCCACCGCGCAACTGGTTGTGGCCCTCAAGCCCTTGCATGATCTCGCGAAGATCAAGCGCGTAGTTGTTGCGACCTACCAATCAGTGTCGGGCACCGGCAAAGAGGCCATGGACGAATTATGGACCCAAACACGCGGCATCTTTGTGAATGATCCGGTGAAAACTGAGGTCTACCCAAAGCAGATCGCTTTCAATGTCATCCCCCATGGCGGTGACTTTATGGAAGACGGCTATACGACGGAAGAATTCAAGCTCGTCGCAGAGACCAAGAAAATGCTGGACCCTGCAATTAAGGTGACCGCGACTGTGGTGCGCGTACCTGTATTTGTCGGCCACTCTGAAGCTGTCCACATCGAGTTTGAAAACCCCATCAGTGATGATGAGGCCCGCGAAGCTTTGGAAGAGGCACCCGGTGTCGTCGTAATGGATCGCCGTGAAGCAGGTGGCTATATGACTCCAGTTGAAGCAGCGGGCGAATTCCCAGTCTATGTATCACGTATTCGCACCGACCCGACCGTTGAAAACGGTTTGGCTATGTGGGTGGTCGCGGATAATTTACGTAAAGGTGCCGCTCTCAATGCCATTCAGATCGCCCAACTTTTGGTCGAGCGTGGGGCTTTTGAGAAAAAGCTGACGGCAGCGGAAGCCTAATAAGACAGCCTGAACCTGCCCCTTTTGCTTTGCGCTTGGCGGGGTGACGCTGGGCAGCAATGGGGGATTAATGACAAAAGTAGAACCCACAAAGTTGCCGGCTGCTTTCTGGGCGGCCTTGTCAGCTTACATCATGTGGGGTCTGCTTCCGGCTTTCCTGCATCTTTTTTCTAAGATTCCGCCGTTGGAAGTCACCGCCCAACGGATTGTCTGGACCCTTCCGTGTGCTTTCCTTGCCGCTTTGCTTTTCGGCGGGCTCGCTTCGCTGCGGATCACCGCCCGCACCTTAGCCCTCCTAGCTTTGTCGGCAGCTTTGATCGGCGGTAACTGGCTTCTCTATGTCTGGGCCGTCGGCCAAGACCGGATTCTAGAATCAAGCCTTGGTTACTTTATAAATCCGCTGATCAATGTGTGCATGGGCGTGGCACTTTTTAAGGAAAAGCTGACCAAATGGCAGATCGGCGCGCTGACCTTGGCGCTGCTAGGCGTGCTCAACCAAACCTTCCTCGTGGGCGCCTTCCCCTATGTTGCTTTGGGTCTTGGGTTTTCCTTTGCGCTTTACGGGCTGGTCCGCAAACTTGCCCCAGTTCAGCCCGCAGCAGGTTTGTTCTGGGAATCGGCAATCTTATTTCTGCCCGCTCTCCTAATCATTATATGGCACATGCAAAGCGGCGGCCCCGTAATGGGCGGCTCTTTGGGGATGATGGGCTTGTTAGTCCTTTTAGGCCCTGCGACGGCGATCCCGCTAATCTTGTTTGCAACCGGCGCGCGCGGCCTAAAGATGACCACTTTGGGACTATTACAATATCTAGCCCCAACGCTACAATTCAGTACCGGGCTTGCTTTGGGTGAGCATTTTACCCCGGCTCACGGTGTGACCTTTGGCCTAATTTGGGCGGGCCTCGCACTTTACAGCGTCGCAACTTTCCAATCGAACCGCAAAAGCGCCTAAAGCTTCCCTAAACCAAGCACGAAAAAAGGCCCCAGCTATACAGCTGGGACCCAAAAAGGTTTTCGCATGCAGGGGACCTAAAAGAAGGTCAAAGTCCTGTTAGCAAGCAGAATGCCACGGTTTCATTCGTTGCGAAAGAGGAAAAATACTTGGTTGACAGTTTATTGATGTCTCAAAAGGCAATACTGGTTTCAAGCGCACACAAGTGGCAGAAAGTTAAGTGCCAAATTGCAACATTCTTGCTCATGTAAGCAGCATTCTGCCTTTATTAGCTTTTTCCCACCAAGCTCTGCATGCAAACTATCTTCAAAAGAGGTTAGGTTACGGTCATGCAACTGACGATCTTTGAAACTGGCCGCCCGCCTGAACCTATTCGGGGGCATTTTCCCTCTTACCCCGCCATGTTGGAAACCCTTTTGGCTCCTCATATTCCGGGACTCGCCTGTCACGTCGTACACGTGTTGGATGGGCAAGAGCTGCCCGACCCCGGTTCGGTTGAAGCCGCTCTCATCACCGGCTCGCCTGCTGGCGTGTATGATGACTTTGCTTGGATATCCGACCTCAAAGACTGGATCTTGCGCGCTGGTGCGAGGCAGGTCCCACAGGTAGGGATATGCTTTGGCCATCAACTCATGGCAGAGGCCTTTGGTGGACGGGCGCACAAAGCACCGCAAGGCTGGGGTCTAGGGCGTCATACCTACCACGTAGGCAAGGCTGAGCCTTGGATGGTCGGGTCAAAGCAAAGGCTACATTTGGCGGTGAGCCATCAAGATCAGGTGCTGGAAGCACCAGCCACCGCGAGGGTCTTAGCTCATTCGGATTTTACTCCTAACGCCGCATTGGTATATGACCATGCGCCTGCTTTGTCCTTCCAAGGCCACCCTGAATTCTGCTCCAGTTTCGCCGATGCTTTAATTCGGTCGCGCCGTGGCACACGGTTTACTGAAGACATGGCCGACACCGCGCTAGCGAGCCTCGCAGCACCCTTGGACGGTGACGTGGTTGCCGCTTGGGTCGCAGGTTTTTATGCCCATGCCCTAAGTTTTAAAGATGCGAATGTGAGTCGAGCTGCTGCTTAGGATAAAGTGGCGGCTAAGCTTGGGTCGCCCATGGCCATAAAGCCGCAATTGCGGCAGCCCTCGCTGATCTTCCCATAAAGGAAGGCTTGGCCATTTAAGTCCAACATGGCACCTCCAGCTGCAGTCAAGACGGCATCACCTGCCGCCGTGTCCCATTCCATGGTTGGACCAAAACGAGGGTAAAGATCGCCTTGTCCTGCCGCGATCAAGCAAAACTTCAAGGATGAGCCCCGCCTGACCAATTCCGAGACTGGGACTTTCTTCAAAAAGGCTTCGGTGTCTGGGTCTTGATGGGAGCGGGAGGTCAGTACGGCCAAGGTCTCACCCGCCGCACGCGTATGGATCGACTGCCAAGCTCCAGTATGGTCAATCTGCCAAGCTGCAATGGGGATTGTCCGCGAATCCCCGACCCAAGACAGTCCAGTTTCAGGCATATGAACAATACCGACCACGGGCCTACGCCGCCGAATAAAAGCAATATTGACGGTATAATCAGGATCACCGGACACAAATTCCCGCGTGCCGTCGAGGGGATCTATCAGCAGGAAATCAGCATCTGGATCGGCTAAGGCTTTTAAACCATCGTCCCCCTCTTCGGTGATCAACGGAATATCCGGCAGAAGTGTGCTTAAGCCTTCTAGAATAACCGCATTGGCGGCTAGGTCCGCATCGGTGACGGGTGATCCATCAGACTTTGCCTGGGCATGGATCCCGCCGCGCTTAACTTCCAAAATAGCCGCTCCCGCGCGCCGTGCCAGCGCTTCAAGCGCGACTACCAATTCGTCTGGCACCGAGGAAATTGGGCTTTCGGAATGTTGCATATCAACCTTGATGTTAAGAATTGGGCTGCATCGCCCGATGTCATGGCCGGGTTTTGCGGGGGTAAAGACCCGAGCTGATCAAAAGTTATGGGCCAAACCCACTACATGATCAATCAAGGGTGCGGCCTCATCAGATTTATAGGGTTTGGCAGGGCTATGTCCCCACACGGGCCCCGGCCAAGCCGGATCACCTTCATGACGACCAATTATATGAATATGCAACTGACGCACCACATTGCCCAATGCGCCAATGTTGACCTTACCGACCCCGGGCAGACCGGCCACCAAAGTGCCAAGCGCCTGAATTTCGGCCCAAACCTGCTCAGCATCCCCGGGTACCAAACCAAAAAGCTCCACCGCCCCCGGTACTCGCGGGATGGCCACCAACCAAGGATACCGCACATCATTCATCACCCGCACCTCACACAATGGGAATTGCGCGGCAAACAACGTGTCAGCGGCCAAGCGAGGGTCGAGTGAAAAGGCCATTAGCTGAGGAAACTCGACCGCAAAGGAATCGCCGCCCAATAGTCGAACTCCAAGATGGCATCTGGGCTATCTGAGTCCTGGAAATCATAGGCCGAGACATTTTTTGTTGCGATCAGGCGTAGACGCAAGGCACCATGTCCATTGCTCAACAATGCCTTGTCGAGCACTTCGCTCCACGCATAAATCGTATCGCCCGCGAACAACGGATTGATGTGGCGACCGGCGTTAATTGCAAGAATCTCAGAGGCATTGGCTAAGCCATTGAAGGCCAATGCACGGGCAATCGAGATCACGACCCCACCGTAAATCAGCCGCTTACCTTGTCGGGACTGCGCTTGGGCAACCGCATCGAAGTGTACTTTGGCGGTGTTTTGATAAAGCCGTGTGGCGATCTGATGCTCTGCCTCTTCGACCGTCATACCGTCAACATGATCGATACATTCTCCGATCTGATAATCCTCAAACGAATAGGGCGAACCAGCCAGTTCGAAGTCGTAATTGCCGGACCAAGCAGGCACAGGCACGGGCAAGTCCTCGGGCGCGACAAAAGCGGGCAGCTCAGGTATGACTGGCGTTGGCGCAGCCGCTTCAGTGTCGCCCTTGTGCACCATGACCCAACGCACGTAGGACAAAATGGCTTCGCCCTGCTGATTGAAGCCAGTCGTGCGGACATATACCACGCCTGTTTTGCCATTTGAGTTTTCTTTGACGCCAATCACTTCAGAAATGGCGGACAGCGTATCGCCCGGGAAAACAGGCGCAAGAAATCGACCGTCAGCATAGCCCAGATTGGCAACCGCATTGAGACTGATATCTGGCACGGTTTTACCAAAGACCGTGTGGAAAACCAAAAGGGGATCGATTGGTGCAGCATCCAAATCGCCATCGCGAGCAAACGCGTCCGAACTATAAAGTGCGTAACGTGAGCCCGTCAGGGCGGTATAAAGCGCGACGTCGCCCTCGGTGACGGTCTTCGGCGTTGCATGCCGCAAGACCATGCCAACTTGGAAGTCTTCAAAATAAAGTCCCGGATTTGATTTGGTCATTAAAGTGCCTTTCTGCGCCGTTGGTTAGCGAGCGAAAGGCTCGTCTGCAAGGCTTTGAAGCGCCTGAAGGAGGCGACCAAGGGTCACATGTCAGATAACGCATTGAGGGGATCCATCCACCAGCAGCTTGGCTAAAGCATGGCGGATCAGCCCATTGAGATAAGCTGACCTGTAGATGGCCTCACTTGCGGACTGAAAACGCCTTCTAAGTTATAGCGCACAGACCAAAATCGCCCTATATCGGCTTTTTTCTGATCCGGTTTTGGGGGTAAGGGTTTGAGCTCTGGATTATTGGCGCTGTTGGACGACGTCGCAGCAATCGCAAAAATCGCGGCAGCGAGTTTGGATGATGCAGCCGCCCAAGCTGTCAAAGCAGGCGGTAAAGCTGCCGGCAAAGCGGCTGGCATTGTAATTGACGATGCCGCGGTTACGCCACGCTATGTGGTGGGCTTTGCTTCAGACCGGGAACTCCCCATCATCGGCAAGATTGCATGGGGTTCCCTTAAGAATAAAATGATCATCCTGTTGCCGGGGGCGCTATTCTTGAGCTTCTTTGCGCCTTGGATCATCACCCCACTCTTAATGTTGGGCGGTGCCTATCTGTGCATGGAAGGCTATGAGAAGGTAATGGATATCGTCCGCCCTCATGATGGCCATGGCGATGATGATGCGGCAGACGACGGAGACAAAACCTCACTCGAGCTCGAAAACGAAAAAGTCGCGAGTGCTGTTCGGACCGACTTTATTCTCTCCGCTGAGATTATGGCCATTACGCTCTCAACCGTCGCAACATCACCTTTGTGGCTGCAAGGCGGGGTTTTGGCGGTCGTAGGGCTTGGCATGACCGCCTTGGTTTATGGGGCGGTTGCCTTGATCGTAAAGGCCGATGACGCGGGTGCTGCAATGGCGCGCTCCGACAATGGGGCTATTTCGGCCTTCGGGCGCGGCCTCGTACTCGGTATGCCAGTATTTCTGAAAGTGTTAACTTGGGTCGGCATGGTCGCCATGTTATGGGTCGGCGGTGGGATCATGGTCCATGGCCTCTATGAACTAGGCTATCCCGCGCCAGAGAAGACCATCCATCACCTCGCCACCTCGGTTGCGGCAGTCGTACCCGCCGTGACAGGTTTTGTAACCTGGTTGGTCAGTGCAGCAATTGCAGCTGTAATCGGCCTGATTATTGGCGCAGTGGTTGAGCCAATCGCCCATAAAGCGCTGGTCCCTGCCTTCAGCGGGTTGAAGGGCTTATTCAACCGGAAAGCGTGACCCGACAATTTATTAACCTACTTGACCTGAAGCCATGGATGGTTCATCTGTTATAACAGATGTCAGTCGTACATTCTCCCTCGCGTCATGTCTGCTCAGCAGCCAGTGCACCCACCACCTGGTACCACGAATCAGCAAAGCGCCCCTTTGCCCGAACCATCCCCTTAGTTGGGGAAATCACCGCCGATGTCGTGATCATTGGGGCGGGCTTTACCGGTGTTTCTGCCGCGCTTGACCTAGCAACCGCAGGTCTAAATGTGGTCGTGCTTGAAGCCAATGAGATTGGGGCTGGAGCTTCTGGCCGAAACGGTGGGCTTGCCTGCTCTGGCTGGCGCCATGATCAGAAGTGGTTGGAAGCGCGCATGGGGCGCGAGGATGCACGCAGGCTATGGTTGTTAGCTGAAGATGCGAAGGCTGATCTGCTCGCGCGCATGCATGATCTCCATATTGATGCGGATTGGACCCCGGGGCAGATCTTTGCCGCCCATACACCCAGATTAATGCAAGAGCTCGACGATGATGCAGACCATATGGCGCGCGCTTACGGCTATGAGCGCCCACATCGCCTCGATAAAGAGCAAGTTGCGCATGCCCTTGGCACATCTGCCTATTACGGTGGCTGGCGCGATCCATCGGCTGGCCACGTCCACCCTCTCAAGTTGCTTTATGGCTTGATGGAAGCCGCCCTAGTCGCCAAAGCGAACTTGCACGAGCATAGCCGCGTGATCGAAGTTGGGTCTGACGGCAGCAAGCGCTTTGCGAAGACCCCAACAGGGCGGGTTGTAGCCGATCACATCCTTCTGTGCGGCGACGGCTATCTTGACGGGATTGAGCCCGATGTGGAGGCGCGCGTGCTTCCCATTGGCAGTTTCATCATCGCGACCGAACCTCTGTCCCCGAACAGCCAGATCCTACCGCTGCACGATTCTGCTATGGATACGCGCTTTGTTGTCAATTACTGGCGCAAGACGACCGACGGGCGATTAATTTTTGGCGGCGGAGAGAAATACACGCCAAGCTGGCCTAGCGATATTGAGAGTTTTGTGCGGCGCAATCTGGTGAAAATCTACCCAGAGCTTAGCGACATTCAGGTCACTCATGCTTGGGGAGGAGCCCTTGGTATCACCCCCACCCGCCTGCCTTACTTGCGTCAGGTCCGTCCAGGTCTGTTGTCGGCGTCAGGCTATTCTGGTCAAGGTGTTGTTCTGGCACCCTATTTTGGACGCATACTTGCTGCCTGTGTCTTGAGCCAACATCGAGACTTAGACGTTCTGTCACGCATGCCCGTGCCGCATTTCCCGGGCGGTCGCGCACTTCGCTGGCCGCTTTTGACGGCAGCTATGTCTTGGTATGCGCTGCGAGATAAACTACCGTGAGACGATCCACTGGCTGAGGAGGCCAAGACGTGAAGCTTTCTGAGCCCCGCCTGTTTCGCACCCAATGCCTGATCAATGGCGTCTGGACCGGCACCAGCGACGATGCAATCTACGACCCTGCAACCGGTAAAATCTTGGGCAAGGTCCCAAGACTAGGACGCGAGGCGGCTGAAGAAGCTGTGGGGGCTGCACATGCTGCTCTTCCTGCTTGGCGGGCTAAGACCGCTAAGGAGAGAAGCGCGATTCTGCGGCGCTGGTTTGACTTGATCCTCATCCACCAAGAAGATTTGGCACAAATCCTTACCGCAGAGCAGGGCAAGCCAATCACAGAAGCGCGCGGGGAAGTCGCCTATGCCGGTTCCTTCATTGAGTTTTACGCCGAAGAGGCTAAGCGCATCTACGGCGAGACTTTACCTTCACCAAAGACGGATGGCCGCATCCTTGTGTTACGACAGCCGTTAGGCGTAGTAGCGGCCATTACCCCTTGGAATTTCCCTGCCGCCATGATTGCTCGCAAGGTCGGGCCAGCGTTAGCTGTGGGCTGCACCATGGTCCTGAAGCCTGCACCTGAGACACCCTTTACCGCGTTGGCGTTGGCCGAGCTGGCGTGTGAAGCGGGCGTCCCTGCCGGGGTGCTTAATGTTGTGACTGGCGATGCTGTCGCGATTGGCGAAGTCTGGTGTGCCAGCGATGTTGTGCGAGGTTTATCCTTTACCGGCTCTACCCCGATCGGCAAGCTCCTGATGCGCCAATGTGCCGATACCGTGAAGAAGCTGGGCCTTGAGCTCGGTGGCAATGCACCCTTTATCGTGTTTGATGATGCCGATCTGGATGCCGCCGTCGAAGGCGCCGTCGCTTCGAAGTTTCGCAATATGGGTCAAACCTGTGTGTGTGCGAACCGGATTTATGTACAAGATCAAATTCACGATGCCTTTGTTGCCAAGCTGACAGCTAAAGTCGCCGCCATGAAAGTAGGCCCGGGCACCGAAGACGGGGTTATGCAGGGACCTCTCATCAATCAGGCAGCCCTAGCCAAGGTCCAAAGCCATGTTGACGATGCCCTCAGCCAAGGCGCGAAGGTCCAGACTGGTGGTAAGGTTAGCCCTTTAGGAGGCACTTTTTTTGAGCCCACCGTCATAACGGGCGTAACGTCGGCCATGAGGTTTGCCCAAGAAGAAACCTTCGGCCCTGTCGCGCCAATCTTCCGCTTCCAAACTGAAGCCGAAGCCGTTGCGGCGGCCAATGACACGCCATTTGGCTTGCAGGCTTATTTCTATACCAAGGACTTAGCGCGCACCTTTCGCGTTGCTGAAGCTTTGGAAGCGGGGATCGTGGGGGTCAATTCTGGTTTGACCTCATCAGAAGGCGTGCCTTTCGGTGGGATCAAGCAAAGCGGATTGGGACGCGAAGGCTCCCACCATGGGGTCGAAGAGTATCTTGAGCTTAAATACGTCTATTTGGGCGGGATTAATTGAACTGAAACTGTGTATAAGTGGAGCCCATCCCACTCGCGTTAATCTTTGTTAACCAGTCTTAGCTTAGACTTAACAAAGTGAATCAAAACGAGCGGATGCGTACAGAAAGTGCCATTAGACTTGTCATCCTTTTTGGCCCAATGGGGGCGTGATGTCGTGACAGCGGGTGGGGCCGCAGCCGTGGCCAGTTATCTCGCGTATCGCTTTGGCAAACAACAGCGAGTACCCCTTTCTAGCCCCCGTGCCAGTGCAGCCATCGCCGCCTCAGGTTCGGTCGCGCTCGTCTGGCCGGACAATGACGATGGAGAGGGCTGGGGTGAACCGGAGGAAGAGGCGGATGCCTCGACACGCGCGACCCTACTAAAACGTCTCGATTTAAAGGCAAACAGCCCAGTCGAAGAGCCCTCTACATTCGATATATTGGAAGCTATGGTAGCCGCCTCTGCTGAACTCGGCACACGCCTCACGCTCTTGCGCCAAAGGGGGGAAGCCTTCACCCTTTCGGTTTTGGGACTAGAGGTTATGGGCAAGCCTCATGGCGCGAAAGCCATTGTCTGGTTGACGCCCGGTGCGGCCGCAGGGGACCTTGCAGGCGCGGAGAAAGCCAGTTTCCCCGCTTGGCGTACCGACAGCCAAGGTGCGCTGCTCTGGGCCAACACCTCCTATCTGAAAGCAGTAGAAGCGGTCGAATTGGAGGACGCGCGCGCGCGCGACTGCGCCTTAGACCAAAAGGCACGGGACGATGCTGCCCAAGCCGCAAAAGGTCAAGCCTCCACCAATACGCGGGCAATTACCATTGATGGTAAGCGACGGATGTTGCGGATCAGCTTGTTCCCGGCAGACGACGGGGCTTCTGGCGTTGCCTTCGATGTAACTGAAGAAATCGAAGTGCGCGACACCTTAGCGCGAGAAGCCAAAGCGCATGAGGAGACGTTGAACCATTTGACCGATGCCGTCGCAGTGTTTGACTCAACCCGTCGCCTGACAACGCACAATAGCGCCTTCTCAAACCTGTGGGGGTTGGAGGATGCGTGGCTAAATGATGGACCAACCCATAGCGAATGGTTGGATCGGTTGCGACAGTCAGCCAAAATTGCCGCAACACGTGACTTTGCTGCGTGGAAGGCGAAGGAACTTTCGCACTATCAAGAACCTGGCCTGATCCCAGATGAAACCTGGACCATGCCTGATGGTCGCATCCTGCGTGTCGCGCGGCAACGTCAGCCATCGGGTGGGCTCTTGATTTTGTTTGAAGACATTTCTGACAAAATGGGCCTACAGGCACGGTTCAAAACTTTGATTGAGGTTCAACGCGCGACACTGGACAAGTTGGGCGAAGGGGTAGCTGTGTTTACGGCGGACGGACGACTTTCCTTAGCCAATAGCGCATTTGCCCGGATGTGGGGGCTCGATCAAAGCTTCCTTGAGGCGCTACCAGAATTTGATCTGGTTGCTGAGCGCGCGATCCTTGTGCACCGCGATCCTGCTTTCTGGAGCGAACTAAAGGCCCGAATCTCTGACCCGTCACCGCGTTCGCGTCAGGAAAAGCAAGGTGAGTTTGTATGTGCCGATGGCACAAGCCTAACTTGGTTGACACGCCCCTTGCCAGATGGTGCAACTTTAGCAGCATTCGCCGATGTAACTGCTGCCCGTGAAGTGGAGACGGCGCTGCGCGACAAGGCGGCGGCATTCCAAGACGCAGACCGGCTTAAGACTGAGTTTGTGCGCAATGTCAGTTATCAATTGCGTACACCGCTGACCACTATTGGAGGCTATGCAGAGCTATTGGCAGCGGGCGTAGGTGGCACCTTGACCGAGTCCCAATCGGACTATTTGAATGCAATCGGATTGGCCTCTGGCCAATTGGAAAAGCTTATTGAGAACATTCTCGACTTGGCCATGATTGACGCAGGCCAGATGTCCCTAGACTTGGGTGATGTCAGCTTAGCGGAAACTCTCGAAGTTACGGCGGAAATCGCACGCACCAATTCGGTCAATGACCAAGTTCGAATTGTGGTGGAGTGTGACGATAGCGCTGGGATCATCCGTGCAGACAAGGCTCGCATTCGGCAGATATTGTTCAACCTTGTATCGAACGCACTGCGCTTCACGGGTAAGGGCGACATGATCACCATTGGCGCGCGTCGGTTTGACGATACGGTCCGCCTCTGGGTGAGTGACACCGGCCCCGGGATTGATATGGCGCGTCAGGCTTCTGCCTTTGAAGGCTTTGCAGATGGCGACCGGCGCGCCGGCGTTAGCCTCGCCCTGGTTAAGCGCTTTGTAGAGTTACATGGCGGCTGGGTGTCCTTGGCGTCCCCCAATGCCAAGGGTGTCACCGTGTCCTGCTATTTGCCGGCTAGGGCTACCCATCTTCACGCAGCACCAGAGCTGGATTTGGTGAGCTAGTTTCGCTTTAGGCGTTCGCGTAATTTGGGTGATCATGGTCACGGGTGGTCACCGCGCTCGCCAAAGCAGCTTGAATGCCCTTCACAAGAGATTCAGGCGTCACGGGCTTCGCGATATGGACGTCGCAACCGGCATCAAGCGCCTGCTCGACGTGTTCGTTCATCGCATTGGCACTGAGCATCGCGATAGGGGTGCGGGGCAATTGAGCTGTCAGCTCAAAAACACGGATCGCCTGAGTGGCTTTAAGGCCATCCATTTCTGGCATTTGCATATCCATCAAGACAACATCAAAATTGCCAGCTTCAAAGGCCTCCAAGGCCTTCACGCCATTTTCGACCACAGTAAGGTCGACGCCGTACGGCTGTAAGATCATCGCCACCACACGCTGATTAGTCGGATGATCTTCTGCCAACAAAATCCGTAACAGCCGCGACGGCTCGATTTCATCGGTGGCTTCCGACGTCACGGTGGCCGACGGCGCCTCACTTAAATTGTCAGACGCATCTAGGGAAATAGACCGGCTCAAGGGAAGTTTGACCATGAAGGTCGAGCCTTGGTTTGGAACCGACATTACACTGATGGTACCTTCCATCATCTCGGTCAGCGCCTTACAAATCGATAGTCCGAGACCTGTGCCACCAAACTGGCGCGTAATGGATCCATCGGCTTGTTCGAACCGATGGAATAAGCGGGCGCGAGCTTCGCTATCAAATCCGATACCCGTGTCCGAAACCTTGATGATTAGAGTTGCAGTGTCCCCATCATTCTCTGGCTCGATGACCTCGACCTGAACTGCGACCCCGCCCTCCTTGGTGAACTTCACTGCATTTGACGCGAGGTTCGAAACAATTTGACGAATTCGAACGGCGTCGCCTTTGAACAAACCGCGCGCATTGGTTCCAAAGGTTAGACTGAAATTGAGGCTTTTCTCATTGGCTGCGGCCTGCATCAAATGCACTGCCGCCTCAATCGCTTCATGAAGGTCGAACGTGTCAACTTCTAGGGACAATTTGCCGGCCTCAATTTTCGAGACGTCTAGAATGTCGGTGAGGAAGCGTTCGAGGGTTTGGCCAGATTGGCGGATTAAGCTGACCATCTCAAACTGTTCGCCGCTCAACTCAGTGCGACCCAGCGCTCCGGCTAAGCCAATCACCCCATTCAACGGCGTACGAATTTCGTGGCTCATATTGGCGAGGAAAACGCTTTTGGCTCTGCTGGCAGCTTCCGCGGCTGCACGGGCTTGGCGGATGGCGGCCTCAGATCGGCTATTGCGCAGAACATAGGCCAACTGGTGCGTAATCAAGCGCCAATTAATGGGCTTCACGACAAAAGACGTGGCCCCTGCGGCGAAAGCCAAGTCAATGGCCTCCATATCATCACGGCCCGTGATCACGACAACAGGTACACCTATAAGCCGTGGATCGCGCGCCATCGCTTCCATGAGTTCAAAGCCATTCAAATTTGGCATATCAAGGTCCACGAGCGCGACGTCAAAGTCGCTCTTGCGCAGGGCCTCCATGGCGATCAGGCCATCTTCTGCGACACATACTTCCATGCTCGGACTGGTAAGATGGGAAATGGCAAATTCGCGCAGAATGGGGTCGTCATCGACCACCAAGACCCGCGCGAAGTCCGTCTTTACAAAATGGTCGATGCTGGCGGGCGAGGTGCTCATGCGCCCCCCAAGCCTAAAGGCATTAGGGCAGAGCAAGGTTGGACGCGCGACCAACGCAGCTTCTGCAGCCGAGCGCCTCGCTTAGTCTTTGGCATTTGGAGAGGCGTAAAGCACTGCACCATTGCGTTGATCAAACCCCACACCCAACAAATTAACCGGACTTTTTCAGAAAAATGTCGCAGAAATTCCTTAACGTTGGGTCAAATGAACGCGTAACTTTTTAGTTGAGCCCCTAGAATCTCTACAAATATCTAGGGTGGCGATGCCGAGAGCAGGGCCGACTGCTTTCGAATGGATTCAAGTCGAGTGTAACCATCCAATATTTCACCAATTAGGCGAATATTGCACTGTCTTTAAAGGCGAAATCTCTATTCAACTGAGAAAGTCGCAATCTCCTCGCGCAACTGGCCGATACCTAGATTTTCATGCGATGAGATCGGCAGAACCTCAGGGTGTGCAGCAGGACGCTTCTTCAAAGCCTCTTTGGTCGCGCCAAGAACGGCATCCAGCTCCCCTTTCTTCAATTTATCGACTTTTGTGAGGATAATTTGATAGGACAAGGCCGATGTATCCAGCATGCGCATGACTTCAAGGTCATTAGGCTTAAGCCCATGGCGGCTATCGACCAAAACAAAGGCCCGCTTCAAGGTTGCACGACCCCGCAGAAAGTCACGCGTCGCTTCGTTCCAGCGCGCAATCTCTGTTTTCGACGCCACCGCATGGCCGTAGCCAGGCAAGTCAACAATCCGAATACGCTCAACCTCGTCTTTACCAGCAATGGCAAAGAAAATAAGTTCACGTGTTCGTCCAGGCTCGGAGGATGCCCGCGCCAACCCTTTCCGGCCAACTAAAGCATTCACAAGGCTGGACTTGCCGACATTCGAACGCCCAGCAAAGCAGACCTCCGGGGCACCCATCGGCGGCAGATCAGACATGGTTTTGGCCGCCCAGAGAAAACGCGGCTCCAAACGAAACAGCCTTTCTCCCGGCGGGAGATCGCGCATCGGAACCATGGGTTCAGACATGATCAGGCCGTCTTTTTCTTGCCAAGCTTGGCAAAAAATTCGTCAATTGGATTTGAGGTGCCTGACCGCTTTGCAATCACATATTGCTGCACAATCGTAAGCAGGTTGGACCACGTGTAATAGATCACGAGACCAGAGCCAAAGCCTGCGAAAACGAATACGAATATCCATGGCATCAGCGCAAAGATTTGGGCTTGCATCGGATCCGTGGCCGTTGGCTGCATCTTTTGCAAGAGCCAAAACGAGACGCCATACAAGATCGGCCACGCACCAATTGCCAAGAACGTCCCAATGAGCGGCAAGGCCGTGGGGTCATAGGGAAGCAAGCCGAACAGATTAAAGACAGTCGTTGGGTCCTTGGCCGACAAATCGGGAATCCAGCCATAGAAAGGCGCATGGCGTAACTCAAGCGAGATCGAAAGCACTTTGAACAACGCGAAGAAGATCGGCATTTGCAGCAGGGCTGGAATACAGCCTGCGACCGGATTGATCTTCTCGGTTTGATAAAGCTTCATCGTTTCTTGCTGCTGGCGTTGTACGTCTGCGGCGAAGCGTTCTTTGATTTCGGCCATTTTCGGTGCGAGATCGCGCAGTTTCGCAAAGCTTTTGTAGCTGGTGTAGACTAGCGGGAACGTTACGACCTTGATGACCACGGTCACTATCAAGATTGCGACGCCGATATTGTTGGCGACCAAACCATTGAAGAACATCAACATCGCGTAGAACGGCTTGGTCAAAAACCAAAGGATACCCCAGTCAACCGCGTCCGCAAACTCGTGCAAGCCTAACTGTTGCCCAAGTGCACGCAATTCCGACACACGCTTCGAACCAGCATAGAGGTATTGGGATGTTGTCAGGCTTTGGCCGACGCCCAACGCGACAGGGGCAACCAAATAACTCGACTCAAACACCTCTTCATTAGGCAATTGGGTGACTTTGAATGCCCCCTCAATCTTGGCCTTTTGATCCGGGATGAGGGCTGCGAGCCAATACTTGTCCGTGAATCCAAGCCAACCGCCTAAGGATGCTTGCTGAAGGGCTTCGCCCTTCTCAAGCTTTTGATAGGTTATCTTTTTGAGTTTGTTGTCAAACATTCCCACCATGCCTTGGTGGTTGACAGGATCAGGTGGCTCTTTGGTTTTGGCATGTCGACGTATCGCACCGTATGGCTGCAGCGTGACGGGGGCCGCGCCTGCATTTGCGACCGTATCGGTGACAGTAAAGAGATAATTCTTATCAACCTTCACGACGCGCTTGAACGTCAAGCCTTGGCCGTTTTCATAGGTCAGAGTGATTGGCGTGGCAGGGGTCAGCTTTTCGCCCGCAGTAGCCTGCCAGATTGTGTTGGGTCCAGGCAATGCACCGGCACTACCGTCTGGGGCAGTAAAGCCAAAGAATGCGTAATAGCCATCTGCTGTTCCTTGCGGATGCAGGAGTGTGACCGCCTTAGAATCCTTTTTGATCGTGTCTTGATAGCGCTTCAGAACCAAATCGTCGAAGCGTCCACCCAAGGTCGACACGGTGCCGCTGACAGCATCGGCATCAATGCTAATGCGTTGGCTTAGGCCCAAAGCGTCTGGACGGCTGACCGGCTGACCGGCTGACGTTGCGGCTTGAGCAGGCGTAACAGCTGGCTGAGCTGGAGAAGCCTTTTGCGCGGCGGCTTGCGCCTCGCGCTTTTGCGCCATCTCTGCCTGCCGAGCCTTTTCGCGCGGTATCTCGTAGAAGTATTGAAAGCCCAGCAGGATCGCCAGCGACAAGGCAATCGCGATCGCGAGGTTCTTTGTATCAGGCGCTGAGGGTGGCGGAGACATGGGAGACGGGGACATTGGGGTCCTTGCTATCAGCTTCTAAGATGTGGCTGTGGCGATTGTAACAGATGGAGGGGCAGACTTCGCCGACAGCCTTAAGAACAGGGTAGTCAGGTCGTCAAGCAAAGCAGGCCATTCTGCTGTCACAGTTGCAGTACGTGCGACAGCTACATAGTCAAAACCTGGCCGACCATGAAGCGGCAATAGCTGTAACATTGCCGCGCGCAAGCGGCGGCGTGCCCGATTGCGCGTGACGGCATTGCCGACTTTTTTGGAAGCCGTCAGGCCATAGCGGATCAGGCCCTTTGTTTCAGCCGCGACATCAGCAGAAGGCCTAGCCTGCAATAACACAAATCGCCCAGCGGCCTTGCGACCCTGAGCGACATGCAAAAACTGACGACGGATGGTCAGCCGATCAATGATGGCAGGCGGGCTAACGGACATGGGACTGCCCTGGCCGCCGATAATCCTAAGCGCTCAGACGCTTACGGCCCTTGGCGCGACGACGGGCCAAAACCAGACGACCGCCTTTGGTAGCCATACGGGCGCGGAAACCATGGCGACGAGCGCGGACGAGATTAGATGGTTGAAACGTGCGTTTCACGGCTGTTACTCCTGGCGGACAACCGCCTTGATCGAGAAGAAATTTGAACGCGCGCTGTTACAGAGCGCGTGGCGAAGAGTCAATCTCTGCACGCAGGCAGAGACACCCATTCAGAGGTTAGAACTGCTTTCTGAAGCTCAACTCCACAGAACGGCCGCGTGGTGCAAGCAAGGCCTTTTGATACGCTTCGGGCGTATTGCCAGCCGTGTCACGGACGCTCGGTGCGGAATCGGTTAGATTGTCGACCCGCAAGATCAAGCGAGACCCTTTCAAGACAGGCGCCTTTTTGACCCATTGCGGGCGCGCCTCGAAGTTCAAAAAGCCGCGCAAATTGAAGGTGAACTGGTCGTCGAAGTAAAGGTCCGTTGCACCCGGGACCCCGCTTGCGCTGGCTACAATCTTGCTCTGCCCACGCCATTCCCCGAAAGCGCGAAAGCCAATCCCCATATAGGACCAACCGCCATTGAACTCGACTGTGTGACGGCGTGAACCACCACCGTCATCGACCGCTGCCCCTTCGAGCAAATCCAGCTTTGGCAAATTGGGTGCCAGCACGATGGAGTCTTCTAGCTTCAGGGAATGGAAGATGGAGATGCTCCAACGACCGGCTTGCCCGCCTTGGCCACCGCCAAATCCGCCGCCGCCAAAACCACCGCCGCCAAAGAAAACGCCGGGAGGAGGTCCACCGCGTCCACCGAATCCGCCGCCAAATCCGCCCGGAGTGCCCGTGGCGGGGCGTTGACCCGCGGAAGGTGCGGGTGCCGGACTGGTGTTGGTATTTGTGCCCGCTCCTGCACCTGGTCCACCTTGTGGCCGTGTTGGTCGCAATGGAGACTCGGCAGGTGCATTTCCAGTGGTAGACGGAGGCATTGGTGGTCGTGGCCCACCACCAAATCCAGCGCCAGCACCACCACCACCCGCGCCACCGGGACCACGCCCAATCTGTGGACCGAAGCCTTTGGAAAAGGAAAAGCCATAGCGGAAAATCGTACTGTCAGCGGAATCGTAATTGATCGGGCGCTGGTCAATCCCGGTCAGAATGCCCGCACTATTGCGTTCAAAACGGCGCGGATAGGCAGCCTCTAATGCGGGCGTCAGCAATGGAAATGACGCGATGGTGTCTTCGCTGGTATTGACCGCATAACTGAGTGTCAGGTCCAGGCCTTCGAACTTGGCGGGCGAATAATTCACACTGAACGTCGTGTCTGCGCGGCTTTCCGCCTTTAGGCCGGAGTTTCCGCCGCTTGTGCGATTGACCAAAACAGTTTGGCCAGTTTGGAAATCAAAAACCGCAGAACCCGGCGTGACGAGAACAGGATTACCCAATTGCTGAATGCTAGGGGCAGCTTCTGAAGCATCATAAGCCATGGAAAGGCGTAATGTGCTGATCGGGGACCAATTGACCCCGAGCCCACCACCTTGCAGGCCGCCAAAATCCGACAGGTCGGTGTAAAAGCTGTTCACGCTGAAGCTCAAATCGCCAAACTTTTCACCAAAGCCCGAACGCCGACTGGTTACGGGGATCGAAAGATTGCCCCGCGCGGTCACATCTCCCCGGCTGAGATTGGTCAGCGTGATCAGCCCGTTTCGGGAGGACTCAGACTCAAGCTGGCGATCTTGATAACCAATGCGGAATGACCCACGGATCGGGCCCGCTGGCACATCAATAAGGGGGCCGGTTGTGTTGTAAATCGCTTCAAAAACGCTGGCCGTAGAGTTGGTTGTCTGCGGCTGTGTCAAGGCAGATAGTGTTTTGGTATCTGACTTTGTTTGATCGGCAGAGCCTGTGGCGGTCCACTGCCAGCCGGCGGTTGTGCCGTTAATGGTGACGGCTGCACGCGAGGTGTCGACTTTTGTAGTGCGCTCGATGGGCGTGATCGCGACCGGCAGCCCGGTTGGGCTGGGGCCTAGGCCCAACAGACTTTCACTTTCATTTGAGTCAAAGCGGAGATCAAACGTCGCCCCCATCGATTTACCGAAATTGCGATTGTAACTAATGCCCAGCTCTGCGGCCTGTGTCTCAGGCAAAAGTGTTCTAAATGCAGGACTGGTGGGGGATGCGGCACGACGCACGCCACGTTCAGCTTCAGTGACACTGTTCTGACTTGAAATCTCGCCATTGATCGACAGGCGCCCTTTGGCCCCGATGGTCAACAAACCCAGTTCTAGTTCACCGCGCGATTGTTCACCCTCTGCCGCCGTTCCTGCAGTCAGCTCTGTCGTGACGGCACGAAATTTGTCTTTCAGAATGAAATTGATGACCCGCTGATCGGCGGAGTAACCATATTGAAGTGCGGTAGATTCTGGGAAAATCTCAACCCGCAAAATAGCTTCTGAAGCAAGGCCTTGCACGTCTCGGAAGCTGCCGATGCGGCGACCATTCAGCAAGATAACAGGCGGACCGCTGCCGCGGCCACGACCGGAGCCTGCGCGCGGGCCCAAAGCTGCCAGGACTTCGGCAATGTTGGAGGCACCAAGGGCTGTGATCTCAACCGGGTCCAAAGTGGTTTCTGGAACGGCATCTCCGGGCACAGAGCTTGGACCCCGCTGTGCACGCACCACAATTTCTTCGACAGGTTGTTCTTCGACAGCAGCAGGCGGGTCCACAGGTTGGGCCGTGACGGGGACAGAATTAGTTTTGGCTGGCAGCAACGAGGCCGTTTGTGCCAAAAGTGGCGTTGAAACAGCATAAGGCAAAAGCGCAGCCGCGCTGCTTAAAAGTGCGAAACGAATGGACATCGGGGAGACCTATTTTTCTTTTTGGACAGCTTTAAGCCAGCCAGTTGGAATTTTGCTTAGCGTGTTCAACGTGCCTATACGTCTATTCCGTCGCACAAGATGATGACAAAGTTGTTATGATAGCAACGAGTGCTAATGGACCATTTTGCCAAAGGTGCGGTGAGGTACAACTTCGCATATAGGACTTCAATTCTAGGCCGAAAGATGATGAGCAGAATCAGTCGACAGATTATCTTGATCGAAGGCCCAATCGGAGCAGGCAAAACCAGCCTCGCCCTGCGGCTGGCTGAGGATTTGGAAGCGAAAGGTCTAGAAGCCCGTGCTTTTCTAGAGTTCGATCCTGATCACCCGATCCGAACGGAACAAGTCGATCTTTTGACTGGTCGGGAGCTAGAGCCCAAAGCTTATGGATTGGAACCGTGGGCACGGCTGGCGGCCCAATGTGTTGTCAATCGAGGAATTGTTTTACTAGACGCGACCTTGATCCAAAACACGTTGCTCCCCGCTTTTGCCACCGGTGTGCCTGAGGAACAAATCCTTCACCTTGCCACGACGCGCTTAGCCGCCTTAGCCAAGGCCAAACCAATGGTCGTCTATTTACATGTCGACGACATGGCCGACCACCTCGAGCGGTTACATAGGTCGAGCACGCCGTCATGGTCTGCGGGCAATTTGACATGGATTGACGCGACTGCGTGGGCGCAAGCTAGAGGTCAGAGGGGCATGTCAGCTTTGATTGGCTTTCATGAAGCTTGGCAGATCTGGGTAGAGGCTTGGCTAGCACAACTTGGCGATACAAGTGTGATACTTCGTGCCCATAGCGAAGAGATACCCTCCCTAAGCCAACTTGTTTTAAATCATGCAGCTAAACCCAGCTGAATGAAGCTATTTTGCCACTTCACCTGACGAGAAACGTTGACGAAGCGGTCACTCTCTTCCATGTCACAGACAGGTAATCCGGGGATGAGCATGGCAGGTCCACAAGCACACGATAAGCGCCCTTTATCGCCACACCTGCAAGTCTGGCGTTGGCACGTGACGATGGCGACATCGATTTTTCACCCTCTTGATTCTTTTCGGCATTACAGCCGCGGCCTGCTATCATTTGGCCAATGGCATCCGTCACCTCGCTTGGGATGCTGGTAAAGGGTTTGACTCGAAGGTCTCCACCGCCACAGGTTGGGCGACCATCATCGCTGGCGCCGTCGGGGCTGTTTTGGTTTTTGCACTCGCGTTTTTGGCTTAGGAGGCAGACGTTGACTCATTCATTACGTACGCCATTGTCTCGCGCCCGTGGCCTTGGTTCAGCCAAGCATGGCGTTGGCCATTTTATCCAGCAACGTGCGACCGCAATTTTCCTAACCGTCCTGTTGCCTTGGTTCGCTTTATCGGTCCTGCTGGGAACCGATGGCAGCTATGACAGCGTCATTGGCTGGATGAAGCACCCACTCAATGCTGCCGGGACTGCCCTTTTGGTTCTAACTGGTTTGTTCCACATGCGCCTCGGCATGCAGGTGGTGATCGAAGACTACATCACTGGGCCTGTTGCACGCACTGTATCTTTGCTCGCCAACACGGCCATCCCCGCTATCTTAGCAGTCATCGCGATCCTTTCGGTCGCCAAAGTATTCGTTGGAGCTTAAGCCCATGACGGCGGACTATCA
>VYLK01000099.1_pt1 | contig 39545 bp, 33 predicted proteins | sample 5114321 | NCBI WGS metagenome assembly VYLK01 (sample SAMN12291792, study PRJNA351875) | freshwater metagenome | isolation source: freshwater lake | place: USA: Michigan, MSU2 Lake | collected 2011-08-16
GCGTCACTGGGGCCAACCGAAAGTACCTCAATGACGCCATTACGGCCATTGACGAGGGTTCTCTCTTCCAAGACTTGCCGCCGAATGGACCTGCATGCTCCAACCACAAGGAGCACTCCAACTGCACTTCGACGGGAGAGGAGTTTCATATTCATCGCCATCGCTCAATTGAACATCTCGACCCACATGTTTTCGACTTCAGCGGCCACACCTCGTCGACTTGTCCATTGAGGCTCAATGTTCCCCTCGTTCCACTGATCCCACTTTTGGAGAAGCTCCTTGACTTTTTCGGGATGACGTTCCGCCAGATTGAACTTTTCGCCGGGGTCGACCTCCAGATCGTAAAGCAGCGTCCATTGTCCTAGCGCAGACACGGCGGCCGGCACTCCGTCGGGCCTCATCGATCTGGAGAGATCGTCAGTCGCCCGATTGGCCGGTGCACCGCCAACCGGTGCCGAACGATTAACAACCACCAATTTCCAACGTCCTTCGCGGACGATTCGAGTGGGTCCCATGCGCCAGAATAGTGCCCGACTTGAATGCGCTGCAGGATCCTTTATGAGGCTAACTAAGTCACGACCCTCTGCGCCCGGATGGGCAACGCCGGCTGCGGCCGCAGCAGTTGCGGCAATATCCAACGCGCTGACCGGATTAGAATAGACACCTGGAGCTATTGAGCGTGGCCAAGATACAAGAAAGGGAACCCTGGTGCCCCCATCCCAAGGATAGCCTTTCCAAGCTTGGAGTGGCGCATTGGAGCAAGCACCGCCAATATAGCTCGGGCAGCCGTTGTCACTTAAAAAGACAATCAATGTGTTGTCATAGGTGCCAGTTGTCTTCAAGTGCTGAACCAATCGCCCAATTCCATCATCCATTGCAGTAAGCATCGCTGCATAGACCTTATGGTAATTTGAGGGCTTCTCGCCGACCCGTGATAAATAATGCGCCGGTGCCTGCAGCGGTGTATGCGGCGCGGTATATGCTAGATAAAGGAAGAATGGCTTCTCGGGACGACTATCTACAAATTCAATGGCTTTGTCAGTGAAGACATCCGTCACATAGGCATTAGGCTCCACACGGGTTCGGCCATCGAAAATTGGTAAGCGATCCCGAGTAATGAGTTTGTCTTCAGCTGTCTCAACATGAAGGTCGCTTGGTCCGATGGCGGTCAAGTAAGGCGTTGCTCCCCCAAGAACCCCGTAAAAACTATCAAAGCCACGATCGAGCGGGGTATAACCCTCTGCCTGGCCTAAGTGCCATTTTCCCACAATTGCTGTCCGGTAACCAGCACCTTTGAGAGTTTGGGCGATCGTGGTTTCTTGAAGCGACATGCCTCGCTGCGTATCGCGACCCGCTGGATTAAACTCAAAACCGAACCGAGTTTGCTGACGACCGATCATGAGTCCTGCCCGTGAAGGTGCGCAAACTGCTGCCGTAGCGTAGCCATGTGTCATACGGACACCCGAAGTCGCGAGGGCATCGATGTTTGGAGTTGGGATCCGCCCCCCGTTTGCACCTATGTCGCCGTACCCAAGGTCATCGGCGATGATGACAATTATATTGGGCTTGCCCGAGGACTTTGACATGGCCGCCGACATTGCCAAAGTCGTCTGTGGCAATTCATCACCAATCGCTTGAGACCGACAAGCCGATAGCGATAGCGTAATTCCAAATGTGCATGCAATTCCCAATGCGATCCGTAAAGATTTGATCGTTTTCCTGGTCCACTCTCTTGCATCTGCATGGTGCAGACGGGTTGAGTCGAAGTTGAAAGTCATGACGATTCATCCGGTTATGAGTTCAGGAGATATTCTTCGGTCGAAGGACAGTCTGCCGGCCGATGTGAACGGTTCCGATCGATGGGGCTCCGGCCAACCGCAAGTCAAGCCGCCAGCGCCCCCGCGAAAACAAGGCCAGCCAAAAAGCTTCAAGAACGGCATAGTCTTCTTTCCACTAATTCCTTTGCGAAATTCCCAGCTGAGAACTGGGAGCTACGGCTGTTACCAATGCTGAATAACCTCGCCCCTAACGACAGCGTAACGGTAAAGTGTCGACAATCTATGTTGCATATGTCATCATATTATGTCAAGTGGATGGTCAAAGCTGGGGTACTTCATGGGAATTCGAAAAACTATCGCCGCTATCGCTTGCATCCTCTTTGCTTCCGGTTGCGCAAGCCAACAAATCAAGCTTGGTGCCGCGCCGGAGACCCAATCATCTCGCAAGCCAAACATAATCCTCATAGTCGCTGATGATCTTTCGCAATTGGATTTGTCCACTTATGGCCGGTCCCCAAAAAGCATTCCCACCCCTAATTTAGACCGGTTGGCCAAGCGTGGAGTCACATTCAAGCGCGGCTATTCAACAGCATCAGTTTGCAGCCCATCCCGCGCGGCTTTGATGACGGGGCAATATCAACAGCGCCATGGGTTTGAGTTTCTGACACCGGAAGGACCCGATGGTGGGGGGCACGGACTTGCCGCTAGCCAACGGGTCTTCGCTCAAGATCTCCAATCTGGAGGCTACCGCACCGCAATGATTGGTAAGTGGCATTTGGGTTCAACGAAGGAGCGCATTCCAACATCTCGTGGGTTTGATCAATTCTTTGGATTTCTTTCTGGTGAGACCGCTTACGCCGATGAGAAGTCGGAAGGCCTTATCAGTATGACAGCGCCCTATGTTGGCAAGCGAAGCTTTGCCAGAAATGCAGATTGGATCAAGCTCTTTTCCGACTTTGCGGATGACGAAAATCCTCCAAAGGTCGAGAATGATGAGGCAAGTTACTTGACTGATTTGCTAACAAACAAAGCGGTTGAATTCATCCGTTCTTCCGGAACAGAGCCTTACTTCCTTTATCTCGCGCATTTGGCACCCCACTCGCCATACCAGGCACTCGAAACGGACGTTTCCCGCTTCTCACACATCAAGGACCCACTTAAGCGCACCTATGCGGCGATGATTTCTTCTCTCGATCGCAGTGTAGGAGTTTTACTTGATGCGGTGGAAGCTTCCGGCGCGGGCGAAGATACACTCATCATTTTCACAGCCGATAATGGAGCGGCAACCTACATGGGTGTCTCTGACTGTGAAACGCTTGCCGGGGGGAAACTGAGCTACTTTGAAGGCGGTGCACGGGTCCCTCTAATTGTTAGCTGGCCGCGGCGTTGGCCAAGTGGAACAAATGATAGTCGCAATGTCTCTCAGCTTGATCTTGCTCCAACGATTTTGGCTGCCGCAAAAATCGAAGCAGCAAATGTTTTTGACGGAAGAGACCTCACACCGCTTATGATGCCCACGCGGTTAGCTGAGGCAGTCCACGAAACACTTTTCTGGCGCACCGGGTCGGAATATGCGGTGCTTTCAGGGGACCTTAAGCTCCTCTCAAATACTCGCCAAGGTGCCTTTCCTTGGCTCTTCGACCTTGCCTCAGATCCTCGCGAAACCAGAAGCCTGACCTTTGAAAGGCGATCTGAGGTGGCAGACTTACAACAACGCTATCAAGACTGGGCCAAATCTATGAAGCCACCGGCTTGGCCGGCGAAACAGGTAGTGCAGGTGTTTCAATGTGGAAGGATTTCATTTCATGAACAATGATCAAGCCTCTAGCCTATTTCCATTCTCGAGCCATGGAATTGAGACGCTAGCAAAGGTGAAGACCTTCATGCGCAAACATGTCGTGCCTGCCGAAGCAATATTTGATGAGCAGGTAAAGGATGCTCGTACACCCTGGCTAACGCCACCGATTCTTGATGAGCTAAAGGCCAAAGCTCGCAAAATGGGGCTTTGGAATATGTTTTTGCCCGAACTCCACCCGGGACCGCCGCTGAGCAACCTAGATTATGCACCAATTGCTGAGGAAATGGGCCGGATTGTATGGGCAAGCGAGGTCTTTAACTGCAACGCTCCAGATACGGGTAACATGGAGGTTCTTGAGAAGTACGGGACGCCCACCCAAAAGGATCGCTGGCTCCGCCCGCTCGCTGATGCTAAGATCAGATCCTGTTTTGCTATGACTGAACCACAAGTCGCTTCTTCAGATGCCACAAATATTGAGACTCAAATCAGTCGTGAAGACGACCATTATGTCATTAACGGCCGAAAGTGGTGGATAACCGGCGCTCTCAATCCACGGTGTGAATTCGCGATCTTGATGGGGAAAACCGATCCCTTTGGACCAAAGCACCGACAGCAGTCTATGATTATCGTTTCTCTGAACACACCCGGTGTCAAGATTATGCGTCCTCTTAGAACCTTCGGGTTTGACGAACCATCACATGGACATGCTGAATTGGTCTTTGATAATGTAAAGGTGCCTTTGGAAAACATCCTACTTGGCGAGGGGCGTGGGTTCGAGATTTCTCAGGGTCGTCTTGGACCTGGACGAATTCATCATTGCATGCGTCTAATTGGACTTGCGTCTAGAGCTCTGGAGGCTATGTGTGCCCGGGCTTCGTCTAGGCGCACTTTTGATCGCGCTATTGGTGATCACGGCGTGGTCCGTCGTTGGATCGCGCAATCGCGTATCGAGATTGATCAGGCACGGTTGCTTGTTTTGCAAGCTGCACTGCGGATCGATCAGGTAGGGGCCAAGGATGCACGCAAGGATATTGCTATGATCAAACTGGCTGTGCCACAAATGGCCCAGACTGTCATTGACCGGGCGATCCAAGTTTTCGGCGGTGCCGGCCTTTGCGATGATCACTTCCTCGCCTATGCCTTTACGGGCGCGCGGATTCTCCGAATTGCTGACGGCCCAGATGAAGTCCATGCGGAGACGATTGCACGGTTGGAACTAAAGGCTCAGACCGGGTAAACTGTTTGGGCGTGGCTCCCTGAAATCGTGCAACGGTGAGTTACGGCAAAGCTCTAATTCCCAATGGTCCAAATTTCAGGTGGCAGAGCCGCCTACGCAAACGGCTTCCCCTAACCCATGGGCATGTTATGGATTGGTCGGTTAGAAGGTTTTCTCGATTTGAAGCGCAAAAATTGGGCTGCTGGTGCGATCGCGAAACTCGGCGCCACTGATTGGTGCAATGCCGCGCAGTCCCATATAGCGGGTCAGTTCGCGATCAACGCGGCGGCCGAGCAATTCGTTGACCTCGATGCGCATCTTGCTCGCTGATCCTACGGCCCATTCGGCAAAGATCGAAAAGTCCGGCCCACTTTTGAACTCGCTTTTCGACTGGCTGCGGAAAAATCGATAGGGCGGGTCATATCTGACTGCCGCGCCATAGCTGACGCGTGGGTTGAGGATTTGACGATAGTTGATCGTCGTACCGGCGAACTCGGCATTTTGTAATTGCCGCGTCGCGCCATTGAACGGATCTTGCACCGAGGTTTCTCGCCAAGCTGCATCCACTGTCAGTTCTGCACCATCTAGCAAAAAGCCAAGTGGGATTGAGGCTAGTAAATCGACCCCGAAACTGCTGGCCGAAGGCAGATTGCCAACGCCTTGGCCATCACCGACTGGCACGATATCCACCACATTGGTTATGCGTTCGCTCACGAAGGTGATGCTGACGCTGCCCCGTGTGCCCCATCGGCGTTCGGCCGTCAGTCGCAGCCCATCGGTTTGCGAAGGCTGGAGAGCACTGTTCGTCCGGGTCGAGGAGCCATCGGCGACTTGTTGTGCCCCTACGAAATCGCCAAAGTTCAGTTGCCCGACTTTGCGTTCGGCCTGCAAGCTCAGGGTCATTTGGCTGGTTGGGTTCCATGTAGCCACGACGCGGGGTTTGAAGAAGCGGTAAGTATTGGAAGATCGTAGCGGCTCGGCTAGGGTAATGCGCGTTGCTTCAAAGGCGATGGCACCCTCAACCGATATCTTGTCGATGCCTGTCCAGGTTGCCGACAAAGCTGCCGAGCCGCGTGTTTCCCCAACATTGGTGCGGCCGGCCTCAAGCGGTGTTGTAATTTTGTTGTCGATCTGAACGAACTCAGTGTTTGAGACTAGGGTCGTCCGCACGCTTTCAAATGCCGCGCTGACGGCAAGCTTTGGCCAACGCGGTGCCCAAGTCGCTCTCAAAATGCTCTCGGACAGGTCATCATTGGATGTATAAAGCGAACTCGAAATAGCCCCCGAAGGAAATTCTGCGCCGACCAGCGAGGAGCCCCTTTCGTTTGACCATGTTCTAAGGCCTATCAGTTTAGCTTCACCGCGGCCGATAGGGCGTGTCAATTCGAGCGACAGCTCGGCGCTGCGGCCGGGATAATTTTCGGCTTCGATCTGGGTTCTGATCGGCAAAGCAGCGCCTGACGCAAAAGCGGTGAAACGATGGCGCCGCTTAAAGTCATCTGTCCGTAGCGATGTCGCCAACGTGGTGTTGATGCCGGCAATCGGGGTGGCGATACTCAACGAGCCAGAATAGTCATTGTAGCGCCGACGGTCCAATAGAGGACCAGCCTCGACGACCCCGCCGCTACCATCAGTTAGCCGCTGTTGGCCTTCGAATCGCGCGAGCGACTTGTTTCCGGCTTCCAGGCTGGCTGACACGGTGGCACCGCCAATTGATCCGCGCCACGACCCCGCTGCGGATGGTCCAAACCTGCCTCCTTGTATTGTTTGGCCCCGCAGACGCAATGTACCGCTGCTACTCGTGGAGGCCTTTAGGATGACATTGGCCACCAGCCGACTGCCCCCGCCCTGAAGGCCAGTGACGGCTCCATCGAGCATGTCGATGCGTTCAACAGTGCGTGCCGGAATGCGCCGTAACAGTTCGGTCAGGGAAACGTCCTTAGTCGCGGGCCGCGCGCCATTGACCAGAACATTGCCGGCCGCGTCACCAAAGCCGCGCAGGTCTTCGCTCGCAACGAGCGTGAAACCTGGGACCCGGGTCAGCATATCGAAGGCGTTCTGTGCCTGAATATCTGCGAAGTATGCAGCAGGATAGCTCGCGCGAGCAGGTGATTCCGACGTCGTTTGCGCACTCGATGACGTGCACAATCCAATTGTCGCGGTAATACTGATGGTGATTAGATGTCTCATTGGCGCTCCCAATTCTGGGGACGCAATAACTTGTCAGAGCTGCAACAGCGTTGGCGGAAAATTGCGGAAATGTTGCGAACGGCTGACGATGGTTCAGGCTTTACCTTTTCCGCCAATGGGGATGATGATTTCGGCGAGCGCGCCGCCACCTTGCCCTGCGCTCAGTCGCAATGATCCGCCATGCGCGCGGGCGATGGCAGTGACGATTGCGAGGCCCAGCCCCGAGCCACCCGATTGGCGGGATCGTGATTGGTCGCCACGAACAAAGGCGGCAGCAAAAGATTGTGGGTCGTCACTGGGCCATCCGGGGCCAGTGTCGAGCACCGACAATAGGATTTGATCGGCGGCAGAGCGCACAGACACTTGAATTTCGCTGCCCGGCGCATAACGAATGGCGTTGGCAACCAGATTAACTAACGCGCGCTCAATGCGCCCAGGATCAACCTGTGCAACAATCGGCGTGGCAACCAACTTCAAGGTGTTGCCCTGTGCAGCTGCGTCATGTTGCAACGTCTCAATCACCGACGCGGCGAGACAGTCCATTGCAACAGGTTCGAGATCGAGCTGCATGTCGATGCCCAGCGGTGATGCCAGCATATTGAGGTCGGCAACTAGCTGATCGACAAGACCGATCTGGCGCAACAGACCATTTAGTAAGGTGGCGTCAAGCGGGAAAACACCTGATTGCACGCCGATCAAACGGCCACGCAAGACTGACAAAGGTGTGCGAAGTTCATGGGCGATGGCGGCAGACCGCATGCGCACATCATTGTCGGCAGCGGACAAGGCATTGGTCATTGCCGTAAAGTCGCGGTGCAGTGCGGCGATTTCCAGCGGGACGCCCCGACCAATTGGCACCGGGGCGTGCCGGTCACCTGTTGCGATTTTGCGTGCGCTGCTGGCAATTGCCTCGATAGGTGCCGCGATCCGTCCTGCAGAGATGACCGCAAACCCGGCGCAACAGATGGCGGTCAACCCGATAAGTCCGCCTAAAGCCCAGCCGTAATTCAGTCGCCACGGCGCAAAGCCGTGATCCATCTTGAAGTCGTAAACCAATGGCGAGCACTGTCCAGATGTTTCAAGTAAGCGCCCCAATTGCATCTTCTCGGCAGGTGCTAGACTGGCCATGAATAGCTGGTCGCGCAGACTATAGACATAGTCGGGCGCGAACGCCGCTACCAGTGCTGCGATCACACTCATGAGGATGGCGCTGAGCGCGATCCTCGCACGTAAACCCATTATCATTCGAGATCCAATCGATAGCCTTGACCGCGAATGCTGGTGAGGCGCACGCCACTGCAGGGCTGGCGTTTTATTTTCTGGCGTAGACGGCTGATATGGGGATCGACGGAGCGGTCAAACGCTTCCTCGTCCAGCGCGAGATCGACAATCTGGCCGCGTGTGATGAGTCTGCCACCCCGCTCGACGAACAGATCCAGCAACTTGAACTCGGTCGGCGTCAGGTCAAGGGGCTGGGGTCCAACGAACGCGCAGAACGCATCCACATCGACCCGAATATTGCCAAAAGACCGAACGGTGTGCGCCGCCTCGCGGCGTTGCCTGCCCGCCAACACCTTGGCACGAGCAACGATTTCATGGGGGTCGAAAGGCTTGACGACATAATCATCGCACCCGAGGCGGAACCCCGCCAGCTTGTCAATCGGCTCACCGAGGGCACTGAGGATGATGACACCGGGTTGGACCGGCCCGACGCGCAATTGAGCCAATACCGACATACCATCACGCCGGGGGAGACCCAGATCAAGGATGACGATATCAGGCTGCCACCAACGTGAACTATCGACCGCACTTTCGCCATCTCCGACAATAAGGCACTCGGCGTTTTCGCGGCGAAAAAACGCATCGACGATCTCCGCAATTTCGGGTTCGTCTTCAACAATCAGAATCTTGACCCCGGCAAGCGTCATTTTGTTAGGGATAATTGCTGCAGTGGTCATACGCAAGGGCCTTCATAGGTGTTGTTTATTCTGATTGCCCGGTCGGGCCAGCCCGCATCCGATTGAGACCGTCGATCCTGTCGCTGTTGCGCGCGAGCAAGCTCCGGCGAACAACAGCCGCCACATGGATGACCAGCAAGGCGGTGAGAGCAAGGCCAGCATATTCGTGGACGGGCCAAAGCCACTCGCCAGCTTTTTTACTTTCTAAGAAGGTCGCGAGCGGCTCAAACTTTGGCAAAGGAATACCGAACGGCTTTGGCGCCTCTCCATAAGCAATCCAGCCTGCATATCCCGACAATGGCAGGATGATCACCAGCAGATACAAAGCAAAGTGCGCGCTCCTTGCAGCCAAAACTTCTGTGCTCGTGCCGGCGATCGGCGGCTTGGCGGAACGTAGCGCAATGATAATCCGCAGGAGCATGATACCCAATGCGCTAAGCCCCAACAACACATGGATATCCGTCCACCAGTCTGCGGCTGGGCTATCGGGGACGACAAGTTTATAAGCAAGCGCAAGTCCGATCAGCAAGGCGGGCAGGATCAGCGCCGCTGCACTCCAATGCATAAGCCGCATCAATCGTGGATATCTTTCGATCATGAACATTTCCTCCGCGATCCCTAATGCACCAAGGGATTTGTCGCTTTGTTGTGGAAATGTTGCAGATCCATTGCAGAGAATTTGTTGCTACCGACACCGTTTAGTCGGGTGCGCCCAAGTCCCGACAAAGATGAGGATAAGCGCAATGCCATGGCCCCTTCGGCGATGACCCAGCCCCTTAAAATCCAGCGAGAAGCTTGAAGTATTTCAAATCAAGGTGCACTGCTACCCATCGTTGGGTCACTTAAACGGCTGCCTTCAGGCAAACCGCTAACCCGCCCTAAACGGCAACCCGTGGCGCAAAGCGGACCCGAAGTCACCGCCGTCTGCGCCTCACCCCCGCACCCCACGCGCGACCTCATCAAGAAACGCATCAAACAGCACCTCGGCCTGATCGTCGTCATCCTCGCGCTCGAGAGGTCCTGCGTAGGTAAACCAGATGCGTACGAACGCGAGGAGGGTTTCGCGAAGGATGGCCATGTCTCGCCCCCGCGCAAGATCCCGCTGATCCAACCGATCGAGGCGGGCCTTGATGGTATCAGCGATGGCGTCAGCGCGATCATGGATTAGGACCCGCTTAAGGGCATCGTTGGCGGCACGTGACAGGGTGAGACCGCGCAGCTTGGCCTCGTGGTCGAGGGCGCGGGCAGTGGTGTCATCAAGGTGGAGGGTGAGTTGTTTGCGCGTAGTCATCGGAACACCCTCAGATCAAACGGGGTTGGGATGACGAGGTGCCATTGGCACGCTTCGCCAGGGCGCGCTTTAGGCGGGCAGTCCCAGAAATAAGATCATCCTTAGTCACCAGCGACTTCGGCTTTGGTGCAACAGGGGAAGCCGCCTCCTGCGCATAGACGGGCAAACCCTTCTTTCGCGACCTGGCCCCACTCTTTGGGATGTTGACCGCGACCTGCTTTGGCAGACTTGCGCCAAGGGGATAGGCGACGGCAGCCTCACTCCAAGGCTCTGGCCTTTGGGCTTGGTCAGTCGCGGTAAAGGGAAGCCTTGCTAGCATGGTGGGGTCAGCAGGATGCAGGCGCACGGGTCGGCGGTGTGCTTGCACGATAATGATCTCGTCGGAACGAACACTCTTCACTGCTTCAGACGAGATATAGCTTCGATCGATTACGTCGGTGGAGGTTGACATCTCTTTCTTGGTCATGACGACCGTTCCAAAGAACTTGCTCGGCGTTTCCCTATATTTGAGGTCAAAGGCCCTGCGTATTGCAGCCGTTGATGGCCCCTGAACAAGGAACGACACGCCGCGCCGCTTCAGATCGGCATGGCCTGCCTTGATCATCAAAGCCAACTGATCTGGCATATCGCCTTCAATGGCGATTAGGACAGGACGCGTGCCCGGGGTTGTTGCGTCGGCCATCAAGGCTCGCAGACGCAGGATCGCATGCATAAGGGGCAGGCTATCAGGATCTATGGCGTCATTTGGGTCCTTGGGCCTGATGTCAAAGGAGAGGACACGTGGCCCGCACTCAAAGATGTCAGCCAGACAGGGCAGCCGTGCCGAACTCAGATGATATCGCCACCCCCGTTGTGTGGCCCAAAGGCGCCTGGGGATGAGCTCTAAATCTTCAGCCACTTGCTCTTGCGCTTGCGCCCAATGGGCGAGCAAGGCAGCCAACTGATCCCGCGCGCCGGGCTTTAAGATCTCCGTCCCTGCAAGCCAGCCAGATAGTTGCGCATAGAGTTGATCGGTGGTCGCCAGATTACTCATCACCCCAAAGTAAGTCCGGTCCACAGGAGCCGCTGTCTCAAGGCCGTGAACTAGAAGGGCCGCGGCCAAGACACGTTGACGCTCATTGAAACCGCAAGGCGAGAGCATCGCCCACACATCCCCCCAAGCCAAGACACCCGCCCGAACCTGAGGCAAAGGATCGAGGGGAAAGTTCGCCGACGCGCCTTGGGCAATATGCCAGATATCGCGATCATCGATCACTTCACCCGCGAGCTTGCTGCTACCAAACCGCAGGATCGCCCCTTCAAAGCTTTTGAGCGCTGCCTGGAACACCCCATTGGCCACAGGACCTGAGCCGAGGATCAGTATGTCTGTAGATGGATCAAGCCGGACAAGGTCTGGCATCTTCTGCCAAGGTATGCCCTTTTCATGGCCCACAATGACCCCTGATGACCGACCCTGATCGAGCAAGCGCCCGCCATAGGCATAGCGGTCTCGCTTCTTAGGCCATCTAGGCAGTGGTCCTGCCAGAAACAGGGCGAGCCATAATGCTGGTGCCAACATTATGACCCCGCAGACGCGCAGCACGACGATCATCGCAAAGCTTTCACTATGCAGGCGGAAGAAAAGGGCGTTAGCCGACCACGGCGCGCGAAGCTCCAGCCCGAAAAGGTTCAGCCAAACAGGTCCTAGTGCTTCATAGGGGATCCCGGCCAGCCAAACTGCAAAAAGTGTCTGCAGCTCAAACCAAACCAGCAATCCGACACTGAATTTAAGCAACCAGATGTAAATCCCGTCCCACCCCGAGTTGTCGCCATGTAGAAATTGCAGCCAGAAACTTCTAAACACAGAGTGTATCGTAGTATAGTACTTTGTCATAGCCTGTATCCATTTGAAGTTACAACCAATATAAGCACGAATATTTGAATACAGCAAGATAAAGAGCAAGTTTTCACTTGCTTAAGGGCCTGTATGTGCTATGTTTTATGGAAGTTGTTGGTGGCAAGTCACAACTTCCTTGTGTGTCACATGGCGTGACAACGCATGGTCATTCAGGAGCCCAAGCATGGCAGAGCGCGGATCTGAGGAGTTGAACATCCGCCTTGCTGTTGGGCGTCGCGGAGATGCGCGGTCTGGGGCCTTGGGTGCCCGCTTGAGCAAGGCCATTGGTGGGGCAAGGCTTGGAGCTGGTGGTTCGTTTCGGGGTGGCGCTCGGGTTGGTGGTGGATTTAGCTCGGACAGACGCCAGCGCGTTGTGATCAAGGTGTCCTTCTCTGCTCATCGTGCGGGTAGTGCGAAGCTTGCCGCCCATGCTGCTTATCTTGGTCGTGATGGAGCAGCGCGAGATGATGAGCAGGGTCAGTTCTATGATGCTTATCGGGATAAGGTTGAGGGCCTGTCACGTGAGCTGGATGACTGGACCCAGGAAGACCCACGCCACTTCCGGATTATGATCGCGCCAGAGAGTGCTTCGCGCATGGAAGATCTTCAGGACTATGTGCGCGATGTGATGGGCCAGATGGAAAGCGACCTTGGTGTTGGGACAGAATGGGTCGCTATCAATCATTGGAACACAGATAACCCCCATGCCCATGTCATCTTGCGCGGCAGGACACGTGAAGGTCATGAGTTACGTATCCCGCGCGACTATCTCTCTCACGGTCTTCGCCATCAGGCACGGGAACGCGCAACGGCAGAACTTGGCGAGCGCTCGATCTTCGATGAGCGTATGGCCCTTGATCGGGATATCCATGCCAAGGGGTTCAGTCGGCTAGATAAGGCCCTTGCGGCAGAGCTTGATGGTCGGGGAGAAGTTCGGCTCCAAGACCTAGGCGGGCGAGATCCCGATCAAGCACTCTGGGGCAATGCACTTCGCGCTCGCACGCGCGAGCTGGAAGCACGTGGCCTTGCCACAGAAGTGCGCCGCAATGTGATGGCCTTCAAAGATGGCTGGACCGAGACGTTAGCTGAGAGGTCACGTGTAGACATCACCAAGACACGTAGTACGACCAAGCTCCATGAGCGAGGTGAGGAACTGGTTGGTGAGGTTGTCGGTTTTGAGAAGCGAGCAAGCGGCAACAGCGTCCTGATCCTAGACATCGGCAACAAGACCAAAACCATGGTCAACACCAAGTCGCCCTTGGTCGATCATCTTCAGAAGGGATCATGGGTTCATGTAGATGAGACAGGCCATCTCTCGCGCCTCTCCTATCACTCACTCGAAGATCAACTCGGGGCGACGGCCTTTACCGCCCTTGATCGGGAGCTGGACCGGATCGGTCATGGCGAGGAGCGCCTCTTTACGGGTGATACCCGGATCGATCAGGCCCTCGCCTCACGGGCTCAAGACCATGTTCGGGCAGGACTTGGGGCTTGCGATCAAGACGGGGTCTTCTCGTTCCACGACGGGGCAAAGGACGCGCTTCAAGGGGCCGAGATCAATGCCCTCAGCGATACCCTCGTCGAGCACGGGCGCGGCACCCTCACCGCCCCCGGTCACACTGTCTATGATGGCTGGCGGGTTGGCTCGTTTGAAGAACTCCACGCTGGCCGCGTCGCGCTTCTCGAACGGGCCTCTGGCATGGGCAATCATGTGGTCATGGTCCCGACGCCTATCGAGAGCGCGATCAATATCGGTGACAAAGTCAGCCTCAGTAGCCTTGGGCGCGGCGGTGCGGTGAAGGTGGTGCAAGACCTTAGCCTTGGGTATGGGTTGGGAAGGTAGAGGGTCTGCTTTGCGCCAAGGGTTGCCGTTTAGGGTGGGTTGGCGATTGCTTGAAAGCGGACATTCGCCAGCATGTAGGGCACGGTCCGACAGGACTGCACCACTGCGACCGCGGCGGCTGTTGTTTGGATTGTTTCAACTTCGACAGCCTTTTCCGCAGGCTTTGCCTATGCCAAGGCTTCGTTCGAGTTTGAGCGCGCAAGTGGGGTGTCGAGGGGCGCGCTTCGCGCGTCGACGAAGTCGATTTCACCCCTTGACACCCCATCTTGCGCAATAACAATCGTCGGGCGTCTTCAAGGCAAGCGGAGCGCCGCATTGAACCGTTCCAAGTCATTTGGCTAAGGCCCCACAAGAAGAAGCGCGGGAATTGCTTGACCAGGGTGCATTCCCTTGATGGAATGCGCCCTAAGGCGCGCAGCGCATTGTTGAAACTTGGTCTTTAGCTTGTTTCGCAAAATACAAATAGGAGTGCGAAATGGCGGTCATGAACTCAGCCAAGTGGTGTTTTAGAATTGCAGCGGTGTTATGTATCTTGGCGATGTTGGCTCACGAGATATTAGGTGCCCCTAAAGTCCTTGATCCACTTCACAAAGTTGATTTGCCTGCAGAGGTGATATGGCTCCATCATTTCTCATGGCATGTTGGTTCTGTGGCACTGATTGCAATGGCGGCGATGTTCTTTGCCGGAAGCCGCAAAACTGAGCACTTAGCCCTTGCTGGCTTCGGGACATTTCTAAGCGTGGGCTTTGCAATCCTTGGGGTCAGTTTAGCATTCTTTGGCAACAGCGCCCTATGGAGCACACCCGCACCTTATCCTTGGACTCTTATCGCGGCACTCGGTGGCGCTGGCTTGTACTTCGCACGACGGGGAAATATGCAATAGCCTCATCGGAAGCCACTGCAAGTTCTCGACCCTTACAAGTTGAGGTCACCTCCTCCGAAGATTGAAGCAATGCGCTTCGCGCTGTAGGGTGCGTTCCGCAAGGAATGCACCATCTCAAATGCCGCCCACGAAGGCTAAGTTCGCTTTGGACTAGGTTTGAACGTCCGCTTTCGCCTCACCGACCTCCAAAGCAGACCATCCCCTTTCAGCCAAGTTCTGCCGAAACTCGGACAGTCTCCAATGCACCACTTCAGGACATTGCCGGCTTGCTCCTTGATGCTCGTAAGCTCACACTTTTCGCGCTGACATTATCTACATTTCAGGAAGCTCCGAGTTCAGCCGATCACGCAAAATTAGGCCAGTATTCTTGAGACCGCACTTTGGAGGCCAACATAGGCCTGACGGATCAACGCCCCATCGGTCGCCTGAAGACCATCTGTTCGGGCATGATGCAATCGGTGGGCACCAAAATTAGCAATCAGCTTTGTGTAGCCATCGATCAGAATTTGCTTGGCCTCACCTGCCGCACCTTCGACAGTGGCAACATAGGGGACTTCAAAGCCAGGTACGCCCTTCATAGCTTGGCGAAGAATTGGAAGAAAAGACTCATGGCCAAGCAAGTAATGCTGGGCATCCATATTGGGCAAAGGTGCCAACAAACCGGGAGCCAGTTCATGCCAGTCGCGCGCGGCGAAACTCGCACCAAGGTGAACCCAGAGGTCAACGTCTCCTGGAGGCGGCACCATTTGGGCGTTAAACTTCTTGCTGCCGAGATTCTCGAATTCATGGCCGGTCATCGCGCCAAGTGTCACATCCAAGTTGGGATGGGCCTTTGCAAGCCAGTCCGCCAGCGCTAGGAAAGCGCTGACCCCGCTTCCCCGTTCCGCTGCGCAGGTAAACCAGCCACTGAGTGGCGTGGTCAGCACTATTTTTTTGCCCGTTCCGTTTCTTCTACCAACCACATTGTTGGCCATCCTACGTCCGGTCTGCCCCTCCAAATAGAGCGTGGCTGATGCCCCGGTTCGGGCGGCTTTCAGTACGGGTTGAATGCCACGCGAGCCGAGCACCAGAATTGGCATGGGTCGGTCTGCCGGCTTGTCCAACGCATTAAGGGCCAAAGCTTCTCCGGAGGGGCCATCGGTCACCACAATTAGTGCCTTTGGATTGGCCTCGGAAGCAGCCTTGATAGCGCCCGCGATGACAGGCTGAAGCGAACTGGAATGTCGACCAAAGGGCAACATGACAACCGCGATCTTCCCCGCGATTGCGCTCGGGTCCTTATCCTCCCGCCACAGGATCAAGGGTGCAAGCAGCCCACCTTTACTTGTAAGCGTGATCGGGTGTTGGCCGATCCCGACGAACTCGGAACCATTTGAAAGCGTCACCGTCGCCCGAGTTTCATCAAAGAAAGGCACTTCAATGGGTTGCAGTGAAACACGATAGCCAGACGCGGCAATTCTGCTGGAAATCCATTGAATAGTGGCCTGATCACCTATTGATCCGGACTGGTGGGTGCCAAAGGAAGCATAGCGTTCCAAGTCTGCTTGCAGCTGTGCAGATTCAGCCGGGCGTGAGCCAGCCCGTGTAACGCTGGGGACAAAGACACACGAACTACCGACAAGGGCAGAACGCCGCGACGGAGCGAAGGTTGACTTGGTGACGCTTGCTTTTTTGCGCATCCAGAATTTCCTCAAGCAATGTGGTTTAGGGATGAAACCGGCTAGTTTCTCCTTAGCCCGTTCACAGCACCATCAGCTGGCAGAACCGCATCAAGTTTGTCTTTTCGGAAGTTAGCTTTGGGGCCAGACTTGGGCGACAATTCCATCAAGACATCTGTTTCAGGCGCGTAAGGTTTCCAGGGCGGCAACCCGGCGCAGCTTGGTGTTCCCGACTTCGCGAAAGCCACCCAGCAGGCAGAAATCATCACACTAAAATCGTTGTCTTGTTTGGTGAGTAAGCGGCTCGCAAGTGGCATTTGACCCCAGCTTCGAAAAATCTGCGGAATCTCTGACCCATGGCCGGCACCTGGCTGGCGATCCCGTCGGTTCTCCAAGACATAGTCGTAGTGGTAAAGGAAAGAGGGTGCGCCTTGTGCTGCTTGCCCGGCAATGAAGCGCGCGGGGCCAACGAATGTGGCATCGCCGAAGACTTGGCGTGCAAACTCTGCGTCGGAAATGCCCGCTCCGCCATAAGTGGCTCTAACGCTTGCTTCCCGATTTCCGAGAAACGCGGTGATGGCACGATCTGTTACATTAAGCGTCTCCATCACACTGGCTTCATTGCTATTGGCACCAATCAGCAACGGCACATCGGTTGCTTGGCCTGTCAAAAAGGCCTGCGCGGGCGATCTGAGCACCAGTCTGCCATCTATAAATGGACCAAATCCGAGTCCTTCCAGAGGCCGCAGAGCGACCAGTTGATTGGCTGGAATGGCGCGCAGATCCGATACCGAGGCACGCGCTGGAAGTCCCAGCTCACCCATTGATTGTTGCCCGTCTGCTTCTGTCGCTGTTAGGTCTTTTGGCACTTGCAGTCCGCCGCCCGACTGCACAATCGCCCGACTGAAAAGCCCTTTTGCCGCTGGCGTTGCCAACAAATATAAAGTGCTGGCCCCGCCAGCCGACTCGCCGAAAACGGTAACATTGCCGGGATCGCCGCCAAACTTCGAGATATTCTCCCGAACCCATTTCAAAGCCGCGATCTGGTCCATCATACCATAATTTCCAAGGGGGGCGGCCGGACCGGCTTCTGCCGTTAGGGCGGGGTGGGCGAAATAGCCGAGCAACCCCAAACGGTAATTGATGGTGACAAGTACGACGCCTTGACGCGCCAATTCGGTACCGTTGTAAAATCCGACTGATCCGGAGCCCACACGATGTCCACCGCCATGGATCCAAACCATAACCGGTGCCCGTCCATTTGGATTTGACGTCCACACATTCAGGCTGAGACAGTCCTCGCTTTGTGCAGCTGTTTGCCGAGCATTCTGCATGTCATTACGCTCTAACTGGGGGCACGAGGGACCAAATGCCTTGGCGTCTCGTGGCTTGCTCCATGATTGCGCAATAGCTGGCGGCATCCAGCGAAGTTGATTAATCGGCGGCGCTGCATAGGGGATGCCAAGGAACGATAAAACATTCCCATCGCGGCTCCCGATCAAGGTACCTTGATTGATCGAGATCTCTGGCGATTGGCTCAAAGCAGGGACCGCTGGAGCCATGGCGGCAAACATTACTAAAGATGCAATCGCAATATGGCGAAAATGCAGAGATGCAAACATTTGTGGGCCTCCAATCAAGATAGCCTGGCTACTGCAGCCAAGAATTTACCATGCCGACGACGGCTTTGCCAAAAAACTCACCCTTCACAAATCGCCCTTGCCACAGGGTATTGTAGATTGGAATTTGGTAAGAGAAGCGATTTTCCAACACGACAGCGCGATCAATTCCGCCTACGGAGAAAGTGAATTTCGACGCTGTCTGGGTCAGTTCCGCTTTTGGTTTGGAGATAGCACTAGGGCGACCTTCATTGAGAACATAACCACCTCCATTTGGCTGTCCCACCAGAATTGAAGAAAACAGATTTTTTGACCACAGACTTGAAAAAATGAATGGCGCGACAAATCGGGCGTCGGTTTGTGTCTGCTCATGAAATTGCGATGGACCTTCAAAGACGACCTTCTGTCCAGCAAGGTTCAAAACAAACTTCGCGTGACCAAAGGCTTCAGTTCTTCCTGTTAGAAGGCCCGCATATCCTGACAGCGGTTCAAACTCTGCCAGGATAGACACTAGGGTAGGCTGAAATGAGAACCTGCCGCGACGCTGAGGGGTAAAGTGCACATTCAGTTGGGTTTTTTGGGGTGTTTTGAGTGTGCCTGTACGAACAAACTCCGCGGCTGCCAGACTGGATTCCGCACGGTAAACTGCCGTCCCAGCTTCGTCCGGAGACAATGCCGGCCCCTGCCAAGGGAGCCTGTTGGATGAAAACTGAAATACACCCTTTGGTGTCGCTACTGTACACCACAGCCAAACGACACCTGCCTCCGGATATTGACATGCTCGTACAGCAACAAAATGGGTTCCGTCCAAACTGGCACCAGACAACATTACTGATTGTGAGAGACCGGCTTTCCCCTTGAGCGGAAGGTCCTCGCCAGCAGAATGGTCAGCGCTTTTTGGACCGCTTGCGCATCCGACAAGGCCAATACCGCCAACCAGAAGCGTGCGTCGGGCTACGGCAAGGTCAGCAAGGACTTCATTCATCGGTCAGGCGCTCGATGGCAGGGGGAAACCAGCGACCCTGCTTGATTTCTGCTCGCGGCAAATATGCTCGGAAGGACAAGCGTAGCGGGCCATATGGCATCGGCAACCAATTGCCCCCAACCTCAGCGCGTGGTGGATCACGCGAAAGGATGATTACAATCGATCCATCCGGCTCCCGGACAAGCCCCGGTGACCGATCGCTTAGTGCGTAGCGATTGATCGCATTGGGCACAAAAAAGAACCGCCCGTCGGGCTCCGCAGAATACATGGTTAGCGACCAAAACGCATCGACTGGCACGCCACTTGGCGATATTCTAAAGCGGTAGCTTTTCGTGAAATCGTAGGCTTGGCCTTGGGCGTCCGCGACCGAGGCAAAATACATCGCCTCGTCTTGGCTGAGGGCAGCAATGCCGCCCAATGCCACCGTCGCACGTTCAAGATCATCATTGCCGAAATTTCCGGTGGTGGCGCTTGAACTGGTCCAGCCGTTTTGCGCCCGCCCCTCTCGACCGAACCGCCCCCGCAAACGGTCCATGCCACGGGGTGCGGCGGCCAACCAGGCCTGCTGAAGATCGGGCGAAAGGCCAGCGAAAGCGTCCCGTGCGCCAGGCCGGATTCCAAGACGCCGCATCTTTAGCGCCCGCGCAGCCTGACCGGTCAAGTGCCTCTGGCGACCCAATACCTCATTGGCAGCACTGAGTATTTTCTCGCCGTTTAAATTGTCGTCTGTGGCCGCTAGGATGGGAAGATTAGGCCCCCTCCCGACTGGAATATTGAGCTTGATCGCGTCCTGTATGGCGCTCGCGGCAGGCACATCTTCGGGACCAGTTACCAAAATCCGGCCAAGCATCCACACATCATTTGTTTCCGAACGAATGAGCTGTGCGCCGGATGGCGCCGGTCCACGCCAATCGGGTCCGACAATCCAGAAGCGGCCGCCTTTGCCCCCGGTCGCTCTTGTCCCGATGTAGGCAAAGTTATCGGTAAACGCGTTCATAAAGGCGATTGAAAAATAGCGATCCGGGATATCGGGAACGATCAGTTCTAAGGGGCCGCCAGAGAGTTCCAAGAATGCCGAGCTATAGACGGTGTCATTATTGGGTGCCGTGACACCTCGATTGGCTGCGGTCGCTAATCCACGCCGGGTTCCCAGCCGGTTCAATCGCTCGGCCGGTGTCCGTGTATCGCCACCGGCACCGCCCGCGCGCTGACTAAGGCGAGCGAACTCATATAACGTGAAAGCATAGTTGAAAGCGGCGTCTATGGCTGCGTTGCTGACAGCCGCCAATGAAGGGGTTGCTGTCGTAGCGGCTGTTGCACTGATCCCAGCAATGACTTCGCGTCGATTCATGATTATATCTCTGTCCTCTGGGATCAAAATTTCTTGCTTACCTCGACCCCCCAAGTTTGGGGTTCTCCCATGTAAGCGTTAAGCGACCCAGCTTGCAGTGTCGAGTTAAAGGTCACGATGCGATAAACTTCATCGGTGATGTTTGCGCCCCACACCGAGACTTCAAAACCACTGCCTTCGTGACGAACTCCAAATGAGCCGTTTAGAAGACCAAAAGCAGGTTGAGCTTTAAGAGGATCAAGATCACCGCCTGTGATAGTCTTTGACTGGTGGCGCCAGTTTACGCGGCCAAAGCCAGTGAGTCCGGTCGCAATCTGTCGCTCCCACGCGGCTCCGAGTTGGGTTGTAAGCTCGGGCGCTGCATTCAGTTGTTTGCCTCGAATGTTGACATCTGACACTTCATTGCCAAATTTCGCGAAATTATAAGTTGTGGCTGCAGTCAATGAGACACCGCCACCAACATAAAGTCTGGTATCAAGTTCTACACCATTGGAGCGCACCTCGCCTTGGTTGGAAAGCAAGTTTTCGGTTCCAGTGAAGACCACGCGCTGAAAGTCGGTGTAAGTTTGATCAAAGAACGTCAGGTTCGTGCGTAAACGTCGTCCAAACCATTGGGCTTTTATCCCAACCTCAAAACTGTCAGATTCCTCGGGATCAAAGGTTGCCTTCGATCTATTGCCGGCGTCTCTATCCAAGCTAACGCCGCCTGCTTTGAAACCACGCGAGAAGCTAGCGAACAAAAGCGCTGTTTCACTAACCTCGTAAGATACGGCCAAAACGCCACTCGTCTTTTCATCTGTTTTACTTGCTTGGTAGTCTTTCGTTGGACAGATTAGACGAAGCGTTGCGGGGACCAAGGCCGATGTACACGAGCCTGCGGACCGCGTGATAAACGTGCCGCCACCGGTTTTCTCATCATTGCTCCAACGCAAACCCAGCGTCAGAGCTAATTGATCTGTAACATTCCAGATATTGTGGGTGAATACAGACCACCCGCTCGCATCCAAATCGAAGCGCCGAAGCTGATCTCCATCGCCTGCGGCATAAAGCGGGATGATCGCGGGTCGGGCAGCAAGTGCCGCAGCAAACCGACCTGCATCAGCACCTAGCACTGTCGAACTTGACTGCAGAAACGTTTGATCAAAACCGAAAGCACCGACTAACCAGTCCACTGGACCTGCCGTTCCGCGCAGCGTTAACTCAAACGTCTGAGTTTCATCCTCGGTCAACTCATTCAACGTGTTGGTCAAATCGACATCGGAGAAATCCCCATCTGCATTGCGTAGAGAGGAGAATGTGCGTGAACTCGCCAACCCTCTCAGCTGAGCCCAATTTAGGTCCCAGTTTAACTCTAATGAAACACCCTGGTCTTCAACTGACGACGTCGGAGCCACGTTTGTGGCGACGATATAATCTGCTTCCCGCGTCGGATTAAAAACTGTGCCGCCAAGTGAGGAGATCGTTGCAGCACGAACACCGTTAAGAACATAAGGTGCAGCGCAACAAATGTCGTCTTTTTGTGATCGATCCGCGATCAATCTCAGTGTTACTTTGTCTGTCGGCGTCCAAAGAGCTTGGCCGCGCAGCAGCCATCGGTCACGACTGTTGAGTTTCTGGTTCAGCTTCACATCTTCAACATAACCGTCGCGCTGATTCACACTTCCCGAAAGTCGTAAAGCAAGTCGATCGTCGATTACTGGGCCGGTAATAGAAAAGCCACCGCGCTTTGAGCCGAGGGATCCAGCACCAGCAAACACTTCGGCCTCAAAATCAAATTCTGGCTTTTTGGTTGCAATGGTAATTGCGCCAGCTGTTGTGTTCTTGCCAAACAACGTTCCTTGTGGCCCCCGAAGAATTTCAACGCGCTCGACATCGACCAGTTCATTCAGTGCAATTCCTGATCTTGGCAGATAAACGCCATCAAGAAAGACGCCTACGGTTGGTTCTAGACCAGAATTCTGGCCGGCTGTACCGACACCGCGAATGCGAACAACGCCTCCCGTTGTCTCCGAGTTCGACACAGTAATGACGAGAGAGGGTGCTAGCGCTTGAAGGCCTTGGGTATCTCTGATCGCAGCTTCGCGTAGGGTTTCACCCGAAACTGCCGTGATTGAGATCGGCACTTTTTGCACAGACTCAGCGCGACGGGTAGCGGTAACAATGATGGTCTCTGTCCCATCCGCTGGTGCGGGGGCGGCCTGCCCGGTACCGCCGGATTGGGCCAAGGCATAAGTTGAAAATCCCCAAGACGCACAAAGTGCAACCAAAGCCGTTGTGGAACCAAGCCGTTTCATCTCGTCCTCCCATCGCGAGTCCATATGACCAAAAGCCAAAGTCTCGTCGCTTTTTAAAATTGTCGTCAATTTAAATTGACGACAATTTCTATTGATGTCAATCGGCACGCGAACTTGGCAGGGCCGCAAGCATTGAAGCCGTCGACAATGCGCTAACTTTTTCCAAAATTGCCTTACGAATAAACGCCACCGATGCGCGCGCCAAGGTTTCGGCGGCGTGTGCATCGCCGGCACGAAGCGAGACCAGCAGTACCCGTAAAATCCCCACGGACTGCTCAAAATAATCGATGCTTTCCGCCATCAACAGCTTGTTTTGCCAAAGCGCCAAACGACCGATCTGTACCAGCGAATCATAGCCAGCACGGGAGGGGCCGCGCCTTGCGATAAATCGACCAAAGTTGAACGCAGCATCAATCGCGGCCTCTCTAGACCCCCCTTGGGCTACCTTAAATGCGGGGGCGAGAATTGCCTCCAAAGTGTCGCAGTCTTCGGGGGTTAGGTAAGTCGCCCCTTGACGGGCGGTGACGCCATAAACCACTTCCAGCAAATCAAAAATATGGTGGGTCTCAGCAACACTCAACTCAATTACTTGGGCACCGCGCCAGGGTCGTACCACCACAAAACCAAACCGGCCAACTTGACGCAACGCCTCGCGCACTGGGGAGCGCGAAACACCAAACCGGTCGGCAACTTCTTGTTCCCGGATCCACTCGCCTGGGCTGTATCGTCGGTTAAGAATTTCGACGAGTAGAGTTTCGGCAATCAAGGTGTCTAGCGGAAGGTTGCGTTGCTTAGCTCGCTCCAGTAACGATTCGTGTTGGTTCTGTGACATTTTGTTTGGATCTCTTCCAGCCTCTGCATCAGATTAAGTCAGCCTAACAGATCGGCTAATTGCCGACAATATCGTTCACGGGCTTGGCCTTGTTTTCGATTATGGCGCGCAGGCCACCTCTGACTTTGAGACCAAATGTCGCTGGCTTCTTTCGGAATTTGGGGGGTGGGGGGGGCAGTGCGGGTTCGGATGATGGCTTGGGTGATTGAAACCTCCTGCTCAATGCTGTCCGCCAGACAAGTGCATTAAACTAACGCCACAACCGCCTTCACAAATGTGTCCTAAAACCTATAAGTCAGTTGCTGCGGTTAGCTCGTTGGACACACCAAGATCGGCGAACGTTAAGGGGGTTGGACGACAAACCGCTGAATCCCAGGTCCCCTTCTGACCCGTTACTAGGCAGCACACTTACGTCAAGGAGTTAGTGGAAAAGGAGACGGAAGGCGCAGTTTTGTAAGTAGAATAATCTTCAACTCAAGCGGACGCCAACTTTTTTCAGAAATTGATTGATGCGCAATAATTATCTGCGCCGTTCTGCCTAAAGAAACCTCAAGGCTCAAGGGTTCAGTTGGTTCCAGAGATAGGTGCTGGCATCAAAGTCTGACAAGGGCACGTCGCTATTGGCGCTTGGCGAGCGAACACCGCCTGGCCAAGAATGCCCGCCGCCAAACACGACGCGGTTCACGCTATCATATACGTCTGATGGGTTCTGGCGACAGATTGTAACTGGTGCGGTCGGTAAGCTGGCATTGGCGCGTGTTGCATAGCGGCGACAGGTCGTTGAAGCACCAATAACCTCCTCAACAAATTGCGAGGTGACATTGTTTCGGCCGAGCCAATCATTGATAGTTGGGTCAACACCATAAAAATTAGTCGTGGAAATGCCATCTCCGACTCCGCCGACATAGGGATAGTTTCTGTCGTTGGCCGCATGAATATGGAGCACGGGAATGGGGCGAGCTGGCCTGCAAGTATAGTAACGTGTCCCGGCACCATCAAATTCGCCGGAAGCGCCACTGACCGCCGCAACGCCTGCGATTTGATCAGCCAGATCACACGCCAAGCGATGCGCCATCATAGCGCCGTTTGAGAAGCCCGTAGCGAAAATCTTTGCCGGATCGACGCTATAATTGGCGCGAATGTCGGTAATGACGGCGCGTGTAAAGGCTATGTCATCCACATTTTGCGATTGAGCAGATCCACAGCATGCGCCTGCATTGAACGTTTGGAGAGTGCCGCTTCCTTCCAGAAAGACTGCGTAGAATTGCCGGGCTGAGGCAGTCTTTGCAAGCTGGCTGCTTGCGGCTTGGCCCATGGCTGTGCCCGTGCCGCCGTGCATGGCGATAAGCGCAGGTCTCGGGCCAAGGGCACCCATGCCATTGGGTACATAGATCGCATAGCGGCGCGTTCCTTGCCCGGGAACGGTCAGCGTTCGCGCGATCCAAGCACCTCGTACCTGCACCGACACTTGAAGCGTGAATGTCTGGTATCTCGCCGTGATGGTAGTTGAACCCTCAGCAACACCTGTAACATTCCCGCTGGCATCAATTGTGGCAAAGCTTGGATTGGACGAGGTCCAGCTAACCTGCGTTGCGTCTACATAGGTCGGAAATGGCGCGCCACCCACGCGCTGGGCAAAAAATAGGTTGATGCGTTGTCCTGTCCCGATGGTCGTCGCGGCTGAGGGCTCAAGGGCTGCCGTTGTCGCGGGATTGACCACCAAGGTCAAAGCAAAAGTCACAGCACCAGCCGCATTTCGGGCTGTAATGGTGTAAGTTGCCGAAGGCGTAGCCACTGTTGGCGTGCCAGTTATCTGGCCCGAAGTGGTGTTCAACGTAAGACCGGCAGGCAGTGCGGGTGCGATTGCGTAGGAGGTAACCGTTCCTGTAACGCTTGGGTTTAACGGGCTCAGTGCTGTACCAACCACTACGGTCGTGGGACTGGGGTAGGAGAGGGCGCTTGGCGCGACAATCGGGTTAGTTGGTCCGCCACCAGCCGATCCACCAGATCCGCCGCCACCGCACGCTGCCAATAAAAAGAACAAAAGGCAAATCCAAAAGGTTCTCATTGAAACGCACTTCCTACATGGCTGTTTTAGACGTGATCTTGCTCTTTTTCGCCGTTTGTGTCCGATTGCAACGCTTTTCTTGCCAGCAATAAGGAATAATTGGTGCGAAGGGGGCAGCTCATTTCTATCCAAAGGCTGTTTGGCCTTCACTTATCAACTCCGCTTCTGAACTATCTCCGGTGCGAAAGTGCTTTGCTTAACTCGTTGGGACCTGTGACAGTCGCCACCAAAATCGTCCCGCAGAAGTTTGAGTTCCCCGCCTCAAATGAACGTCCACTTTCGCAACTCGCACACCCAAAGCGGACCAGCCGCTATCGGCCAAATTCAGTCATTTAGGCGCGTTCCTTGGAGCCACTTTGGCTCACCTCCCGCAGCTCTCGGAAGCTGGCCCAAAACTTGCTCCGATCCCAATCCGAACGCGGAGATGTCTAATGGGAAGACGGCTCAGAGCAGATGTGGATCAGCGCCAGCTTGGTTTGTTTGCCGAGAGCCTAACGTTTGGCCAGAAGCCAACGGCGGTGAAAGCGTTGCCCGTTGCGGCTGCCCAGCTTCATAGCTCTGATGTCTCATCGAAGCATCCTCCCGCGCCGGTCAAAGTAGAACCGCCGCCGCGCAAGAGTCTCGGCACACTTCCTTCCGAAGTTGTGCGACCCGCAGAAGCAGCATTGGTTCTTTCAGTGTCATTGAGCTTGCTGAAGAAGTGGCGAGCCGAAGGTGTTGGGCCTCGCTTTGTTCGTTTAGGTGGACGGGCTATTGGCTATCGCCGTGCTGATTTATCGGACTGGATCGCCGCTCGGATCAGTTGATTTTTTCTTTGGCGCAGAATTTTTCTACAGCGGATTGGGCAATTGCGCGCCTACTGGCCCTCTGGATTCCCCAATCGCGAGCATTGTGGCGATGGGGCATGGCGGGGCATATTTGGCTAAGCTGGTACGTGCTGGCACCCATCGAAACAGATCGATCCATCTGTGGGTATCAGGTGGATAAGTCCCGATTTTTGGGCTTCCCGACTTTGGTGAACATGCTGGATTAGTGTGGTTTTTCTAAGTTTTCTTGGTCTTACGAGATCGCAGTTCCGCGATGCTTGTCGAGCCTGATAGAGGATGAAACCTATGAATACCGACACACTTCTGACCGTTGAAGATGCAGCCTCCCATTTGAAGATTTCTAAGCACACGCTGAACCGCTGGCGCGTAACCGGTGAAGGTCCTCCCTTCATCAAATATGGCCCCCGGTTGATCCGTTATCTCGTTACCGCGCTTGATGAATGGGCGCAGGAGCGCATGTTCGCCAATACCAGCCAATATGGGCGGTAGGCTCTTGGCTTACCAATCTTCGCCAAATGCCAGAGCGTTTGGGCGCGTCAAGGTAACCTTCTTAAAGGGGGCCTCGCCCACCTTGACCCGCCCATCACGCCCTGGCGCACTATTAGGTGTCGGGACGCGGGGCGCGTCCCGTCATCATCTCTCGACCTCGCCTCCGGCAGGTCGAACACGGGGCTAGAGGGAACAGCGAAAGAATTAGCAGAAACGTTGTTTCTGGCTACGCACGTTCAACTGTCGTCGATCACTTGAATGGGCGAACGCCGAGCTACTGGCGCAGGATTGAAACACACACATCGCATACGCATCTTTTTTGACTTTACTGTGAATGTGTATATTATACACACACAAAGGGGGCAACATTGCCGAAGCGACCAAAGACCAAGGACATTATCAAGCGGCTGAAAAGCGAAGGATATGTGCAGAAGGCCACGGAAGGGTCTCACAAGCACTTTGCCCACCCTGACTTTCCGGGCAAGATCACTGTGGTCGTGAGCAAGGCCGAACAGTCCATAGGGGTACTTCGGGAAATCTATCGGCAGGCCAAATGGAAGTGGCCACCTGAATAGCTAGGCCACCCCCTCTCAAACAAAGCAAAAAGATATTTATTAAGTGGAGAACACCTCATGACACAGAATATAACCAGCAGCAGACCTAAATGGTCTGTTGCTTTCGACCATGATCCCGAGGTCGGGATGTGGGGAGCTGTGGTTCTGGATCTTCCCGGATGCACATCGGGTGGAGACAGTTTGGAGGAAGCCAGAAGCAATGTCCGTGAAGCGATCGCCCTTTACATTGCTGATGTACAAGAAGAGACCGGAACAGTTCCAAGCCCCTTAGGGTTAGAGAACATTCTAAGGATAGCAGAAACCGACGCAGATATGCGGGAGAGACTAGAAGGAGCCATCGTTCTGGAATCTGATGCTGGTGAACTCAAATCCCGATCAGTTCGCGTTCAGATCACGATGAACGAGGGTTTGCTTGCGCGTGTCGACCAAGTTGCTGAGAGTGTCGGCATGAATAGAAGTGCATGGCTCGCGGAAGCTGCGCGTCGTCTTATAGCCTAGATAGTATCTTTTGGGCCTAATACTATCGGGACCCGGGGAAGGTCTCGACAGTATTTCCCCATCAATTCATTTGGCAGTCTATCATAGGGCCTAGGCGGAAGAATTTGACACTTCAATTCCATTGGCGAAGTCTGCGACCTACTTTGAAGTCAAGACCGTCAAAAGAAGTCTGACTTGGTCCTCGTAAACGGGTCTCAATTCTCACGCTCCATAAGTTCGCGCGGCAGCATGAGCTGCGAACGTGCATCATAGACGCCGTTCTGAACAATTGCCCGAACACCCGAGCCATAATCCAAGCCGTCAAGATTTAGCTCTTGAACTATCGGCAGATCGAGCTTGCGAGCCATGAAAGCAAAAAGTCGCCTCACTTTATATGAGCCGCAACCTGCAAGCAGCGCGGTCATGAGTTCAGGCCGCAGATTGTGCAGACCGTCCATGATGTCACACGCTTCCAGCAGACTTACAGACTTGGGGCTTAGATAGAGTAGCTCCAAGATTGCCCGCTCCGGCGCAGAGGATTGAAGCTGAAAGCCTTCATAAGTCGCTTTGCGGACACCGAGATGCGGTGGCAGAAAGTTTGTCTGGGAATGCACAAATTCGTTCGACCAAGCGGCTTTGAACCATTTAGGAAGCGTCGCGCCTTTGGGACCAAACAAATGGACTGGTTCAACGTCGACCCGCGCATAGTGGGCAAAGCCATCATTGGTTAGGGCCGTAAGACCCCCGACATGGATTGCCAAACCTAATTGCGTTTGCAAACCAGAAAGGGCCGCTTGCCACGTCAGTTCATCGTTGGGGCGCTTAAACACGCCGGGGCTTAGCCTTTCCAGCCAACCGCTTTTCACATATTGGTTAGTAAGGCTGTACGACACCCCTCGCTGGCTCAGCCACGCTTGAGTGACGAGACCTTTGCTTGGCCAATCATCAAGGACATTTTGTATTTTTGATGCTACATTCGTATTCATAATATGAATTTGTCATAAAATATGAAAAATTCAATGAAGTCTGTATGGGCTGATGGGTGGGAATTTGAAAGCGTCAAATAGCTGCCTCAGGCCGCGACTTGTTCATAGGACAGACGAAGAAGCGAAGAGATAGGCAAAGTCGGCATTGAAAAAGTCGCGCCATCTCGGTCACAGAACTCAACGAGTACAAAGTCGTCATCCAACAACTCGACCACGGTTCCAACCTGGCCTAGCACGAGACCCAAGTCGCTCTGATCGCTCAAAAGCGCGACGGTATCTAGCAAAGTGGGTTGCACTTTAGTCATGGTTTTGTCCTCAGATCCGGCTCGCCTGTCATTCACAACAAAGGCCGAAACAAACTTTGCGACGTCGTCTCCAGTCCACATCACCCGTAATAATCGCACAAAAGCTGATTTGGCGCCATGAATAAGTTTCCAGCCCTATGCCCGATGCAAGCATAAACACTCTTGCCTTGCTGGAACCAATTCGATGGGTCGGAGACAGAATATATTCCGTCAACTTGGCCTCAGAGATTGATACTTTATCACCAAAGGGCTGCATCACTCCCGCCCGATGGCGAACCGTCCGGCTACCTTTTCAGCAATAATCCGTGCGGCAGTATCGCCGGGGTGGGCATAGCGTTCCGTCGATGATGCGTTTGCATGACCTAGAGCTCGACCTACTAGATACAGCGATGCACCATCTTCGACCGCGAATGTTGCAAAGCTATGGCGCAGGTCATGAAGACGGACGTCAGAGAGGCCCGCAAGTTCCCGGACTTTAAGCCAAGCCTTGTTGACCCCCAAGACCGGCTTACCGGAGATTTGGGACATAAATACATAAGGCCCAGAGCGGGGAAGGCCTTCAAGGATCGTCCGTGCTTGCTCTGACAGAATGATCGTGCGTGATTTATTCTGGCTACCCATCTTGGTTCGCACTGGCGGCAGAACAAGTCGCGAGCGCTCGATGTCAACTTCAGACCAGTTTAGTTCTGTGATTTCGTTACGGCGCGCGCCAGTCAACATGATTAAGCGAATGATGTTGGCATAATTGGGCGCGATCACCCATGCTGCTTGTGCTTCTTCAAGAACGTTCCAGAGCCTTTGAGCCTCTTCTGTCGTCATGGATCGTTCACGGCGATTGTCGCGCAGCTTTTGGACTTTGGAGCAAGGATTGGTTTCCAAAATCTCTCGCCAGATCGCCCACGAGAACATCGCGGACAGACACCTTAGGCCTCGTGACGCGGCACTTGGTCCGCCTTTGACAATAGAACGGCCCCGGGGGCCAGTCTTGATATCCTGTGAAGTCTTGCCGTCAGCAATGTCTCTTTGCCACGCGGCGAGATCGCTGGGCCTGATGTCCTTCGCAACAACATCATCCAGAAGAGGCTTGATGTGGCGCTTGTATGATGTGGCATCGACTGACCAAGACGATTCCCGCTTTAACGGCTTATCATTAGGTCCATCGCGGAAATACAATTCGAACAACTGGCCGATGGTCGCGTCGCGCATAGCTTTAGCTATGACCAGCCCGCCCTTCCCAGCCAAAGACTTTGCCCGCTCACTTGGCGTCTCTGATAGGTCAACGCCTTTGGTTGCTTCAGTAATGACTTCTCGCGCACGGTTACGTGCAGCCTCAGGCGTCCAGGGCAGGCCATGCTCGCCAATGGTCATCCATCGTTGTTGACGGTTCACGCGATACTTCACGCAATAGGTCTTTCGTCCACTGGACGAGATCCGAAGCATGAAGCCACGCAACTCAATGTCCCAAATCCGCGTGTCGCCGGTCTCGGGCGGCATCGCGGAATCGACAAATCTCTTGTTGATTTTCGCCTTCAAAACGTCTGACATTGTCAACATCCTATGCCATCTTTATGCTACCAATCGACCCCATCACGCGACACCATCATCTCAAAAATGGCGAAGTTTGGACCCAATTTCAGCTTTTTTTGCTACCAATTTGCTACCAAATGGGAAAAATTCAGTAACAAGCTGTCCCATAATATTACAAGAAAAACTATGTATCACAATATATTACGAGAAATCGTGACAAGCCGTGAAAACGCGAAAAAACAAGGGGTTCAATTTTGGTAATGATGAGGTCGGGAGTTCAATCCTCCCCTGTGGCACCAGTCGTTTGGCACTTCCGTTCTGAACAGCCCCCTCGTGGGCGGAGCTTCAGCCCATAAACTGCCAAGCCAAAGTTTGCCCCGCATGGAAGGGAACGACTTGGGTTCCGGCGGCAGACAAAGTGGCTGGCACGTCTACTGTCACCTTCTCCAGCACGACGCTCTCCTCGTTCACGGGCAGTCCGTAAAAGCGTGGACCGAAGAGGCTGGCAAAGCCTTCGAGCTTGTCGAGTGCGCCTTCCTCTTCAAACGTTTTGGCATAGCTTTCGATGGCATAAGGCGCATTGAAAATGCCGGCACAGCCACACGACGATTCCTTGTCGCCAATCGCATGCGGGGCGGAATCGGTACCGAGGAAGAATTTGGGCGAGCCCGAAACGGCAGCCTTGCGTAGGGCCAAACGATGGATCTCGCGTTTGGCGACTGGCAAGCAATAGAAGTGCGGGCGAATGCCACCCTCGAACATGGCATTACGATTAAAATCAAGGTGATGGGGTGTGATCGTGGCAGCAATCGGGTGGCTGGATGCCTCCACAAAAGCAACGGCATCGGCTGTTGTGATATGCTCAAACACGATCTTGAGGCCGGGGAAATCGCGCACGATCTCACTCAAGATGCGGTCGATGAACACGGCCTCACGGTCAAAAATATCGATGTGGGACTCGGTTACTTCGCCGTGCAACAGGAGCGGCATGCCGATTTTTTCCATGGCCGCAAACACGGAATAGAGCTTCCTAAAGTCCGTTACGCCGTGGCTGGAATTGGTGGTGGCGTGAGCAGGATAGAGCTTGCAGGCGGTGAAGACGCCGGTCAGAAAGCCGTTAGAAATATCGACCGGATCGCTGTGATCGGTCAAATAGCAGGTCATCAGGGGCGTAAATTTTAGGCTTGGGTCCGCCACGGCTACAATGCGGTCGCGGTAAGCCGCGCCAAGCGCTGTCGTGGTGACTGGTGGAGCAAGGTTTGGCATGACAATGGCCCGGGCAAACTGGCGCGCCGTGTAATTGACAACAGCGGCCAACATCGCCCCATCGCGCAAATGCACGTGCCAATCATCAGGCCGACGTATCGTGAGGCGGGTCAAGCTTGTTTGTACGTCATCGCCCTGCGTCGCCACATCCATCATTTCACGCCTCTTTCTAACCGACCCCAATGCCGCATGGATTAGAGAGGGAGGCGAGCAAGGTCAAATCACGGATGTCGCGATTAGACGGCTTGCGTCGCACCAAAGCGCCAAGCTGACCAAACAACGAGCAAAAGGGGCGCAAGGCCAACCAAGTCAACCAACGCAATTGTTTTTAAAGGGCCAGACGGCATGCCAGCGCGCAAATAGAGCCAAAGGAAGCTAATCACACTGATGGACACCACGATACTTAATGCCCGGCGGGCAGCTGGGTCGAGCGCGCCCGCAACACAGGCGGCAAAAATAGCCAGGAAAAGCGCGCCGCGATGGGTGATCAACACACCTAAATCCCCATTGGCATCAATGCCGTAGAGCTTCTTCGTCAAATGGGGCAGAAAAAACACCGCGGCAGGCGATAGATGAATGAGGGCCAATAATGCCCAAGCCAATTTCGTGATGAGTTCCATAATCACCCTCTTTTGTTTGCCAAAGGTGACTATAGCGTCATTTTTATATCTGGCTAGAGGAAATCAGCCTCAGCAAAGCCAGTACCGACAGCTTTCCAATTGACCGCCAAAGCGATATCTCCTCTAGTCTGGACACACTAAGCCAACAACAAAATAGGGAGTGAGAGCATGAGTGCGAGCGTGGAATTCATTGGCGATGTCGCAGTCATCCGCATGGATGACGGCAAGGCCAATGTGATCAATCAAGCCATGGTTGCTTCCTTGCACGCGGCACTGGATCAAGCAGAAGCGAAGGCAAAGGCAATCGTGCTCGCAGGTCGCGAAGGCCGCTTCTCGGGCGGCTTTGATCTGCAAGCCCTTACAGGTTCTGGACCAGAGGCCGCGATTGCGCTTCTTGACGCCGGTGCGGGCCTTTTGGTGCGCCTCTATGGCAACCCCCTGCCCGTGGTTGCCGCCTGTACTGGCCATGCGATTGCGATGGGCGTGTTTATCCTGCATGCTTGTGACACCCGTATTGGCGCGGCTGGGCCCTATAAGATTGGCGCAAACGAAACCATCAATGGCATGGTCTTGCCGATCTTTGCGCTAGAACTCTCAAAAGACCGCTTGAACCCGCTGCACATGACCAAAGCCGTGGTGCAAGCCTTTATCTATGATTCTGAAGGTGCGGTTGAAGCCGGCTATCTCGATCACCTCACCAGCTTGGACAAAGTCGAAGCTGAAGCGATTGCCTTAGCGGCTCAGCTTGCCCAATTGCCTGGCCATGCTTATCACGGCAACAAGCTCGCCGTTCGTGGTGCAACGCTGGAGCGCATCAAGGCTAGCATTAGCAACCATCACGGCAAATAGGCCCTGTAAATGACCCTGCCCATGCGCCTCGTGCTGACCAGTGATCACGCCGCAATAGAACTGCGGCGCGCGATCTATGACCATGTGACCGCGCAAGGCTGGGAAGTAGATGATATCGGCCCGATGACGTCTGAAAGCACGCCTTATCCCGAACGGGGTGCTGAGGCCGCCCGCCTTGTCGCGGCAGGGCAGTATCGGTTTGGCATTCTGCTCTGCGGTACGGGTCAGGGCATTATGATGGCGGCAAATAAGGTCAAAGGTGTACGCTGTGGCGTGTGTATGGACACCTTCTCCGCCCGCATGATCCGCCAACATAATGACGCCAATATGCTCTCACTTGGTGCGCGGGTAGTTGGCCTTGGCCTCGCGCTCGATATTGTCGACGCGTTTCTGTCCGCCGAGTTCGAAGGCGGCCGGCATGGGACGCGGGTGGATATGATTACGGCGTTGGAGGGGTGAGGTTGGGGAGGCTCTTGGACGATCTAATCTTTTGAAATATCAAGCTTTTCAAGAAGTTCAGCCCATTCATTTGCCCATGCGTCGAGTGAGGCAAACTTCCCTGCCAGAGCCATTCCCATGCTCGTCAACTCGTACCCGCTATCTCCAAGTTCAACCAAACCCAGAGCTCTCAATTCCTTAAGGCGTTGATTCAGAACAGTCGGCGAAACGTCATCACATCTTGATCTTAACGCACGAAATGTCGCGCGCTCATGGCTAAGTTCCCAGAGGAGCCGCAGAGTCCAGCGCTGTCCTAGGACATCTAGCAAAACCATGATCGGTCGGCCTGTCTGCGAGCCGCGAACAGACTTTCCGGGAAGCTTGTGCAATTTCCGCCCCCATATTGACGCTACATATTTAGTAGCATATCTTCGGCTTGCAATTATCTAGCAAAGCGAGGGCGCAATGACCACCAAATTAACGCCAATCACCGAACCCTATCCTGAAGACGTGGCTAGGGCATTAGCCTCCTATCCTCAGCAAGGCGGATATATACTCGCCCTCTTTCGTGTTTTTGCTAACAGTCTGAGATTCTTGAAGAAAGGGGTCCCCAATCTTCTCGACAAAGAAAGCCCGCTGCCCTTACGCATCCGAGAGATTGTTATCTTGCGCGTGACCGCCAACAAGAATTGCGAATACGAATGGGGTGTGCATGTCAGCGCATTCGGGTCTCATGCTAAGTTCACCGATGCCCAAATTGCAGCGACGCGAAGCGATCAGGTCGACGGCACGATTTGGACGCCCGCAGAGGCGTGCCTATTAAGGGCCGTGGACAACCTTTGCGCTTCCGGAAGAATGGACAACAGCATCAGCGAGCAATTTGAACGTGACTGGAGCAAAGAACAGCAATTGGAGATATTCGCGCTCTGTGGAACCTATCATACGATCAGCTTCGTCGCGAATGCGGCACATTTGCCGAATGAACCCTTCGGTGCGCGCTTTCCGTGAAATTGCGGGGCGGGCACGTTAAGCCGAACGCGGCTGGCCCCAATAGTTTCCAATCGAGAACACACCCCTAACTGGCCACAGCGCGCTGCTCATTCAATGATGTCAAGGGCAGCCGCGAAGCGACCCTTGACGCCACTGAATGAGTAAAGACAATCGAAACAGGGATTTGGGTGAACATAAAGGTCACCAAAGCCGATCCGAGGCGTTCGTGGCGGTGATAGGTACAAGCGCAGAATCGTGGGGTGTACCCATCGTCTGATACGCCAATCTACAACCGCAAACCAAGGCTTGTTTGAAATACTAATTGCCGCAGTGGAAAATGATATTGTAGATTTCGAACGACAACAAAGAGCCAAAGACCGAGTACAATCAGCCACCAGACCCAACCATCAGTTGGTTCAAAACGCAAAAAAGCCCCGCATGAGCGAGGCTGGTTCGAAGAGTTTGGGTGCGGGGGCAGGATTTGAACCTACGACCTTCAGGTTATGAGCCTGACGAGCTACCGGGCTGCTCCACCCCGCGATAAGTCTTTTGCCAGTGAGCCGCCCGGCATTTTTGACAGTTTGCTCCGCCTTCGGCGTTTCAAAAGGGGCTGCTCCACCCCGCGTCAAAGGTGTTCGCATGTATACAGATATAACATGCAAAGGAAGGTCTGATCTGACATCGTCTGGAAAGGAAGGTGTTTTGAATAAGATACCAAGTGCATTCGGCAGACCCGGCAGCGACCTACTCTCCCGCGCCTTAAGACGCAGTACCATCGGCCCTGGGGGACTTAACGACCGAGTTCGGGATGGGATCGGAGGACTTTGGAACACGCACTCAATGTGCTTATGAACGGCGCAGTCTTCACTGCGTATGAGATCGTAGGATCAAGCGATTGAGCGATTAGTACCAGTCAGCTTCAACCCTCGCGGGTCTTCCACACCTGGCCTATCAACGTGATGGTCTATCACGGCTCTCAATGAGACCTCGTTTTTAGGTTAGTTTCCCGCTTAGATGCCTTCAGCGGTTATCTAGTCCATACTTAGCTACCCAGCTGTGCCGTTGGCACGACAACTGGTCCACCAGAGGTATGTTCATCCCGGTCCTCTCGTACTAGGGACAAATCCTATCAAGTCTCGACACCCACGGTAGATAGGGACCAAACTGTCTCACGACGTTCTGAACCCAGCTCACGTACCACTTTAAATGGCGAACAGCCATACCCTTGGGACCTGCTCCAGCCCCAGGATGTGATGAGCCGACATGCTCGACTCGTCAGTCTCGCAGTCAGGCAGGCTTATGCCATTGCACTCAACGACCGATTTCCGACCGGTCTGAGCCTACCATCGCGCGCCTCCGTTACACTTTGGGAGGCGACCGCCCCAGTCAAACTGCCCGTCATACAGGGTCCCGGATCCCGATAAGGGACCGCGGTTAGACGCCACCGAAAATAAGGGTCGTATTTCAAGGGTGGCTCCACCGGGGCTGGCGCCCCGGCTTCAAAGCCTCCGACCTATCCTACACATACGTTCGATAGCGCCACTGTAAAACTGCAGTAAAGGTTCACAGGGTCTTTCCGTCTGGCCGCGGGAACTCCGCATCTTCACGGAGATTTCAATTTCGCTGAGTCTATGGTGGAGACAGTGGGGAAGTCGTTACGCCATTCGTGCAGGTCGGAACTTACCCGACAAGGAATTTCGCTACCTTAGGACCGTTATAGTTACGGCCGCCGTTCACCTGGGCTTCAATTCAGAGCTTGCACCCCTCCTCTTAACCTTCAGGCACTGGGCAGGCGTCAGACACTATACGTCGTCTTGCGACTTCGCAGTGCCCTGTGTTTTTGATAAACAGTCGCAACCCCCTGGTCTGTGCCACTCTCCCTCGGTTGCCCAAGAAAGAGTCTCCCTTCTTCCGAAGTTACGGGAGTAATTTGCCGAGTTCCTTCACCATAGTTCTCTCAAGCGCCTTGGTATGCTCTACCTGACCACCTGTGTCGGTTTCGGGTACGATCTAATGCTGGGGCTATTTCCTGGAACTCCCAGGCTGCCAACTCAATCCGATAAGAGTTGACAACTTTCGGCGTTCGTCACCACCAGCTGGCCCACGAATATTAACGTGGTTCCCATCGACTACGCCTTTCGGCCTCGCCTTAGGGGTCGGCTAACCCTGCGCAGATTAGCTTTACGCAGGAACCCTTGGTCTTTCGGCGAGAGGGTCTCTCACCCTCTTTATCGCTACTCATGCCAACATTCTCACTTCCGATACCTCCAGTGTCCATTACCAGACACCTTCACAGGCTTACGGAACGCTCCGCTACCGCTTCATCAAAGATGAAACCCCGAGCTTCGGTAAATGGCTTAATCCCCGTTACATCTTCGGCGCAGGTTCGCTTGACCAGTGAGCTGTTACGCTTTCTTTAAATGATGGCTGCTTCTAAGCCAACATCCTGGTTGTCTAAGCAAACCCACATCCTTTCCAACTTAGCCATTATTTGGGGACCTTAGCTGCGGGTCAGGGTTGTTTCCCTCTTGACGACGGACGTTAGCACCCGCCGTCTGTCTCCCGTACTGTACTTCCAGGTATTCGGAGTTTGGTTAGGTTTGGTAATCCGGTGAGGACCCCTAGCCCATCCAGTGCTCTACCCCCTGGAGTAATCATACGAGGCACTACCTAAATAGTTTTCGCGGAGAACCAGCTATCACGCGTTTTGATTGGCCTTTCACCCCTACCAACAAGTCATCCGAGAATTTTTCAACATTCAACGGTTCGAGCCTCCAGTCACTGTTACATGACCTTCACTCTGCTCATAGGTAGATCAACGCGTTTCGGGTCTAATACAACGAACTCGACGCCCTATTCAGACTCGCTTTCGCTACGCCTACACCTAACGGTTTAAGCTTGCTCGTTACATTAAGTCGTTGGCCCATTATACAAAAGGTACGCTATCACCCCATAAAGAGGCTCTAACTGCTTGTAGGTATCCAGTTTCAGGTACTATTTCACTCCCCTCGTCGGGGTGCTTTTCACCTTTCCCTCACGGTACTTGTTCACTATCGGTCGCACAGGAGTACTTAGGCTTGGAGGGTGGGCCCCCCATGTTCAGACAGGATTTCACGTGTCCCGCCCTACTCGAGGACGATTTGCTTTTTACTGGTACGGGGCTGTCACCCGCTGTGGCGTGCCTTTCCAAGCACTTCCCATTATTACAAATCGCCACTGGCCTAGTCCGCGTTCGCTCGCCACTACTAACGGAGTCTCGGTTGATGTCCTTTCCTCTAGGTACTGAGATGTTTCACTTCCCTAGGTTTGCCTTTTAACCCTATGTATTCAGGTTAAAATACCTTCTTTTGAAACTGAAGACCTTAGGCCATCACCGAAATGATGGACTAAAATCAACAGTTTCGAAGGTGGGTTTCCCCATTCAGAAATCTCCGGATCAAAGGATGTTCGCACCTCCCCGGAGCTTATCGCAGCGTACCACGTCTTTCATCGCCTCTGTGCGCCAAGGCATCCACTGAATACCCTTTAGACGCTTGATCTAATACGAAATCATACGCAGAGGAGATTGCGCCCCTCCGTCGCACGTTCGTGCCAGACGATGTCAGATCTGCCCTTCAACTAACGATTCTTGGCTAGAGCTCAACTTAAGAGCCGTTTCCAAGATCGCGGGCGACCTTCCTTTACAATGTCATACAGCGCCGCCAAATAACCGAAGCTATCTGGCGAATTCTTGTTTTCCCTTCGCGAGAGCCCTTCTCAACCCAAATCAGGGGAGAAGATGGTGGAGCCTAACGGATTCGAACCGTTGACATCCTGCTTGCAAAGCAGGCGCTCTACCAACTGAGCTAAGGCCCCAAAAGCTTGAAATCCGTGGTTTGAGCGGTTTGGTGGGCCTGGATGGACTCGAACCATCGACCTCACGCTTATCAGGCGTGCGCTCTAACCACCTGAGCTACAGGCCCGACACCGGCAGTGACCATTCCAGAAGAACAGCCCCATGGACTCGCGATACCTCTTAATTACTTAAGAGGGGGAAAGAGAAACGAAGACGGCGGCGGCCAATATTTTTTGATGTCAGGATATACCTGCATCGATATTCATAGGACTGCTTAAGTTCCAGGCGCATCCGAAGAATTGCTCGGGATCAATAAGAAGTTTCCTTAGAAAGGAGGTGATCCAGCCGCAGGTTCCCCTACGGCTACCTTGTTACGACTTCACCCCAGTCGCTGATCCCACCGTGGTCTGCTGCCTCCTTGCGGTTGGCGCACAGCCTTCGGGTAGAACCAACTCCCATGGTGTGACGGGCGGTGTGTACAAGGCCCGGGAACGTATTCACCGCGGCATGCTGATCCGCGATTACTAGCGATTCCAACTTCATGCCCTTCCGGCTTGCCACCGGCAGTTCCACTAGAGTGCCCACCCAGACGTGCTGGCAACTAGTAGCGAGGGTTGCGCTCGTTGCGGGACTTAACCCAACATCTCACGACACGAGCTGACGACAGCCATGCAGCACCTGTGTTCTTGGCGGCCGAACCGTCCAGGTCCATCTCTGGTCC
>VYLK01000206.1_pt1 | contig 39505 bp, 41 predicted proteins | sample 5114321 | NCBI WGS metagenome assembly VYLK01 (sample SAMN12291792, study PRJNA351875) | freshwater metagenome | isolation source: freshwater lake | place: USA: Michigan, MSU2 Lake | collected 2011-08-16
TAGCCTCTCCGTTTTATTAGTTTAAGTTTATTGTTGATTCCCTCGACCACCCCATTCGTTGTCCTTCGCTCGAAATAACTAATGATTTCTCCAAACCAGTTTCGGATTGTTTGATAACTCTTGGTAAAAACACTGGAGGATTTTGCCAACCATTCCGAGATGGATAGCAGTCCTTCTGTCGGATTCTCTTTTGACAAAAGTAAATTATCACCCCCAAAAATTCGCTTCTTCCTAGTCTTCTAAGCTAATCTTGACGGGATTAATTTGCCATCGGTGAAGTCAAAACCGTTAGCGACGAGACGATTATAAGTTCCCGGACAAGCTAAAGCTAGGGATTTTCCTCACGGCATTTGGTGGGATTAGGAGCTAATAAGGTGAGATAATAGAAAAAATTAGTTTTAGCTTTAAGGATGGTATTATGTCAGACACAACGCAGTTAACACCGGAAAAAATTGCTCAGTACCGTATTCAATTTGCCGACAATGAGAATGCTTTAATTGCACTTGATATGATTGAGGAATGGGAGGGAGATTTAGCAGATGCTGCTGAATCTATTGCCACTCGTAACGGTATTGAAGGAGTAGAAGATAATGCTGATTTTACTTGGTTTGTTATTGTTCTTAATAAATGTCGGGATTCTATTTGTCAACCGAAGTATGAAAATTTGCGAGAAAAATATTTACCCGCACTTATTCCCCCTTTAACAGATATTATAGCAGGATGTTTTATGTGTCCGCCGGGAGTAGCAGGACTTTTATCGACTCCAGTTGCTATTTATATTTCAGAGGAAGGAATGGATAAGTTTTGTCAAAATTCTACTGATTCTTAAACGGTTGAACGGATAAGACATGATTGAAATTCGCCAGACTAAAACTTATTCTGAGTGGTTTAGTGGTTTGCGAGATCGCCAAGCAAAAGCGCGTATAGACATTCGTATTCGTCGTTTATCTACGGGCAATCCGGGCGATGTTAAACCAGTAGGACAAGGTGTATCAGAACTGCGAGTTGATTATGGTCCAGGCTATCGGGTATATTTTATACAACAAGGTAAGACCTTGATTATCCTCTTGGCAGGAGGAGATAAAAAGACTCAAGAACGAGACATCAAAACAGCATTAGATTTAGCCCGTAACTTATAGGAGGTATTCATGGCTACTATCCAAACCTATCCTTGGGATGCTGCAGAACATCTGCAAACAAAAGAAGATATAGCGGCATATCTTGAAGCTGCTCTCGAAGATGGTGATCCGAGTTTAATAATAGCAGCATTAGGTGATATTGCCCGCGCTAAAGGAATAACAAATATTGCTAGTGAAACAGGGTTAGGAAGTGAAAATCTCTGCAAAGATTTGTTAAGCGAAGGTAAGCCAGAGTTTACTACAGTTATTAGGATTTTACAGGTACTTGGATTACGTCTCCAGATTGTACCTATTACCTAATTGTTCTAACTCTTAAATCCCTGTAGCTATAAATGCAGTCCAATAATAGGGATTAGCAAAGGGATAGGGTTCACGTTTAACCGCGGCTTCTAATAAGTCTTGGAATTTTCTTCTATCCCGTTTATTCTCAAAAACTCGATCGAGTAATTGCTGGAATTTTTGACTATCTTTAATTCTGGCTAATTTTTTACTGTTCAATGTTCTTAACCAGGTTTGAGTATGATTTAAAACAATAGCAATACTTCCTTCATCTCGGATAGAAATTCGTTTAAGACTGTGATAAAATTTAGTCATAAATAACGTAGTTGCTAGGGGATCGACTGTCCAAAGGCTACTAACTACACTAGAACTACCTGCAAATAGAAAACCACTGGGTAAACCCACATATTCATCACTAATATTATCGGTTTTACTTTCGATTATACCACTTTCACAAGCAGAAAAGGTGACTAAACGGCATTCTCTTAAGTCAAATTTTTCAAATACTTCTGCTAAAGTTAGGTTAGCTGATTTTCCTAAGTTACCTTCTGGATCTGCTAACATTAAAGCGGAGTCTCTAGGGGATTTATTATCAAATTTACCATGACAGGAAAAGTGAAGACAGTGAGATGCTTGTAATTCTTGACGACGGTTTTCTAGGGTTTGTTCTGATGCTTCTAATTCCCCAATAATAATGGTTTTTTCAGCAGCAAATCCTTGACTGATTCTCTCGATTTCTAGATTTGCTCCTAAGAGTGGTTTTAGGTCTTTTCTGGTGGGATTTTTAATAGCAAAAAGACGAGTAAAGTTTTCTCGCTGGGATAATTTTACCAGTTTTAAAAGTTGGCAACTGGGAACGTATCCTACACCATTAGAAAAGCGTTGATAGAGAATTTGTCCATCTTTTAGGGGTAAACAATGAAGGGGAATAATATGTAAAAACCAATGGGGAATTAGGATGAGACGAGAGCAAGATTTAGGAATCAGTTCTAAAAGTTCATCAATCTGGAGAATTTCTGATAGTTGATTTAAATAGTCATTAAGATTATTAATCCACGCGGTTTTATTATTTTCATAAGCATCACGATAATCTTTAATAAAATTAATCAATTTTCCTCGATCTTCTGCTGAATATTGCCAAACTTTTAATTCTTGGGAAGTAACAATAAACGCCATAATGCTATCCCCTGCAATATACCATTCTAAGATGGCAGTATCTTGATCAATTAAGGATTGAATCTCACTTAGAGGAATGCTTTCAACCTTTTGAGTTAAGCTAAAAGCGCGATCTATGGGGGTTATTTCGTCGGCAATTAGTTGATTTAATTCTTGTTTTAACTGATTGAGGTGAGTATAGTCATTTAAGATGGGTTGTTTTTGTTGATCTAGGGTTAAAATTTCTCCCCGATTGCGGGTTTGTTCTTGGATGGCTAACTGTTGTTCTTCCCCAATAATGGCACGACGGAGGCGATCTAATTCGGTAATAATAGTTTGGGGGATATTCCCTTTAGGATAGATATCTCGGTCGGTAAGCAATTGGACTAGATAGCGGGTTTTGCTGCGTTCAACGTATTCTAAGGCGCGATCTGGTTGATTGAGGTTGAGATAGGATTGAACAATGCCATGATAAACATCCATTGCCTCGGAGAGAATTTCTTGTTGTCGTTGGGGGTTTAAGGCTTCGAGTCGGGTATTTTCTACGGCTTCGATGGCAATGTGGTAGCCTTTGATGGCGGTTTCCCAGTCTTCGATACGTTTAGCAGTATGTCCTAAGTTTCCTCCTGTTCCTAAACATTCAATAGGAAAAGCAGCGGGGGTATATACTTCTAAAGACAGGTTATAAGATGCGATCGCTAACTCTAGATTATCCGCTCTTTCCCCTCTGATGCGAAATAGATAAGCATCCCCCAGATTATGTTGTGTCCTTGCCCATTCATAAGGAAAGGCATCACGGGTATATACTTCTAATGACAGGTTAGAAGCTGCGATCGCTAACTCTAGATTATCTGCCCTTTCCCCTCTGATGCGAAATAGATAAGCCCTTCCCAGGGTATATACTTCTAATGACAGTTTTAAGGCTGCAATCCCTAACTCTAGATTATCTGCCCTGTCCCCTCTGATGCGATATAGATAAGCATTCCCCAAGTTATTTTGTGAGCTTGCCCATCCATAAGGAAAAGCTTCACGGGTAGATACTTCTAATGATTGGTTATAAGCCGCAATCGCTAACTCTAGATTATCTGCTCTTTCTCCTCTGATGCGAGTTCTATAAGTTTCTCCCAGATTATTTTGTGACCTTGCCCAATCTTCAGGAAAAGCTTCACGGGTATAGACTTCTAAAGACAGATTATAAGCCGCAATAGCTAACTCTAGATTATCTGCCCTGTCCCCTCTGATGCGATATAGATAAGCATTCCCCAAGTTATTTTGTGAGCTTGCCCATCCATAAGGAAAGGCATCACGGGTATATACTTCTAATGACAGGTTAGAAGCTGCGATCGCTAACTCTAGATTATCTGCCCTTTCCCCTCTGATGCGAAATAGATAAGCCCTTCCCAGGAAAAGCTTCACGGGTTAATACTTCTAATGACAGGTTAAAAGCCGCAATCCCTAACTCTAGATTATCTGCCCTTTCCCCTCTGATGCGCTTACTATAAGCACTCCCCAGATTATTTTGTGACTTTGCCCATTCATAAGGAAAAGCTTCACGGGTATAGACTTCTAAAGACAGATTATAAGCCGCAATAGCTAACTCTAGATTATCTGCCTTTTCCCCTCTGATGCGATTATTATAAGCAGCCCCCAGATTATTTTGTATCATTGCCCAATCTTCAGGAAAAGCTTCACGGGTTAATACTTCTAAGAGGGTGTGATATCCTGTAATAGCAATTTCCAGATTATTAGCCCGACTTCCCAAGGGAAACTTTGAAATATCAAGACATAAATTTTGAATCCCCCTAGCAATAACTGCCACATCTTCTGCCTTCCCTTCAGAAAACGCATATCTAACGAATTGTTGTAACTGTTGAGCAAAAGTATCATCTAACAGATGTTGACGGCGTTGTAGGATAGGATAAACCACCGTAGGAGCATTACTCTCTGCTTCTGCTTGTAATACTTCTGATAAAAACTCCTCATATTCCTCTATACTTCCCGCTTGAGGGTTGAGAAACTGCCCCAACTGTTGCGCCATATTCCGTAACCAAGCCGCAGGATTATTATTTCCTTGTAGTTCTAACCATACTGCATAGTATTCCATCACCTGCAAAAATTCGGGGTCAATCAATTCCTGATTTGCTTGCAGGATATTATTGAGTTCCTCATCATCAGCACAAGTGAGCAACCGTTCAATTAAATTAACATAAGCTTGTAATCTGGCTTCATCCATAACCGTTGCATTTGAATCAATGAGAAAAAATACTGAACTGCTTAAGGAAAGGTTTTGTAAATTTCTCGGCGATGGGCAACTCTTTGACAGATAATCTTTTGGTTTTTTTTGTCAAGAGTTAAGCCAACCCTATAATCTCCTATTCTAATTTTATACTTATCTTTGTAGCCTTTCATTTTCTTTAAATACCCTAATTCATAAGGATTATCAGCTTCTAATTCCTGAAAAACAATTAATCTAATACTAGATTGTATATCTTGAGGTAAAGAAGCTAATTCTTTTAAAAATCTTTTTGTATATTCAACTTTCCACATTGTTATTGTTGATTGATGCTAGGTATTTTAAGGCTTCTTCTTTGGAAAGAGTTGGATCATTTTCAACTTCTTCAATCAATTTTGCAAGTCCATAATCTTCAAGAATTTCTTCGATTTTTTCAAATTCAGCAATGGGAATCTGAACGGCAATCGTTTTTTGATTGTTGTCTAATACATAGTTTTTGCTGATTTCTAGCATTGATTCCTCCGTCAAGGTTATTTGTGTTTTCAGAAAACCATCATTGTCTTAACTATGATTTTTGTGATTATGTGATGGACTGTGATTTTTTCTAGAGAATCACCATATAATATAATTGGATACAATGAATATTCGTGATTGTCAAGGGCGATCGCTGCCAAATTTGTTTGATATATTCCAAGTTTCTGCCTTAGAACATATCAAACAAATTACTTTTCTGCACAAATAACTGTCATTACAGCAACTTCTTTGGCCAATTGATCTCCTATTTCATCTTCAACAACGTCCAGATCGTAATCCATTTGTAATCCCAGCCAAAATCGCGGTGACATATCAAAATAACGAGCTAACCGAAGAGCTATATCCGCTGTGATACACCGCTTTCCGTGAACGATTTCGTTAATACATTGTTCAGGAACTCCAAGAGCCAGAGCTATTTGATTTTGACTAAGGTTCATTGGCTTGATAAATTCCTCTAAAAGAACCTCACCGGGATGAATTGGCATTAGTTTATCTTCATTCATTATTTTACCTCAATGATAATCAACGATTTCTACGTCTAGAGCATCACCGTTTTGCCAGACAAAGCAAATTCGCCATTGATCGTTAACCCGAATGCTATATTGACCTTCCCTATCACCAACCAGACGTTCCAATCGATTTGCTGGTGGGACACGAAGATCTTGCAGGGTTTCCGCACGATTAAGCATCCGCAATTTTCGCAATGCCACTTGCTGGATATCTAATGGCAATTTACGCGAATGTTTACGTTCAAAAACTTTTTGAGCTTCTTTATCTTTAAAGTTTTGGATCACTCTCTAAACAATTTCTTATCCTAATTCTAAGTATATGACGTAAGGATGCTCCGATGGCAGAACTGGTTGGGGAACAGGCCAGACAGTGACTTCTGCGAATGCGTCTGGGGCCAAGATGACGCAACGACAAATGATCGCGGTAGCCTTCATGTTGGACATACTAACAACACCTTAGCCTGTTGTCAATGTCCCCAACAGTTAAAAACGCCTCCTATTCTTCTATATTTCTCGCTTGAGGGTTGAGATATTGCCCAAAGTTTTGTGTTAAATCAATCTGCATGGTTATTATTGTATCCTTATTATTTTAACCCTGTTGCATAGTTTTCCATCACCTGCAAAAATTGGGGATCAATCAATTCCATATTAGCTTGCAGAATATTATTAAGTTTTTCATTATTGGTACAAATAATCGCCTGTTCAATTAAATTAACATAAGTTTGGGCGCGTTGTTCATTCATTGTCTGTACTGTGATTGATGTCATTAAGTGAGGGACTATGATGTTTTTTGGCGGATGACTCTATGATAGGATGATTCCCCTTGATATAGGGCGATTATGACACAGAATGCTATAGAGGATATTAACTATAAACGCTCAAACTCATCAACTCTTAATCCCGCTTGTCTTAAAATACTGCTAATTGTACCGATTGTTACCTCCTTATAACAAGGAACAATCGTTGTCCTTTTTCCTTCGGGAGTATCCTTGGCAAACTTAACATGACTCCCCTTTTGACTAACAACTTCAAACCCTGCCGCTTCCAACTTGCGTTTAATTTCACGATAAGATAAAGGCTTAAGCGGCATTAATTTCTACCTCTATCTTCTGTAATTGGGGAATAACTGTCGCACAAGGCGGTTCAAAATGTAATTCTAAAGCCTCTTGCAGATTGTTTAACGCCTCGGTTTCCGTTTCCCCTTGACTAGCAACATCAACCTCTAAACATTGGGCAACAAACCAATTATCTTCTTGAAAAATTCTCGCTGTAAATACCTGTCTCATTTTCACTTTCCTGATTGAGCTTTCCATGATTATATGTCAGGCTAGAATGACAGTCAATTAAATAATCATATAGATCATTCTTTAGACTTCTACATAACAAGATTCTATACCTTATATCCCGTAACCAATAACCCTGTTGCATAGTTTTCCATCACCTGCAAGAATTGGGAATCAATCAATTCCATATTAGCTTGCAGAATATTAAGTAGTCGTGCAAAATTAATTTCCTAGTAAAGATAGGCAAAAGGCAAGAGGCAAAAGGCAAGAGGGGGTTAGATATGTGTAATTAATTTTGCTTAGGTACTTATTGATTTCGTCATCATCAGCACAAATGAGCAGGGAGCATCTCATTTATGCAAGTGAGTAATTATATCTATCCCTAAAACTGTTTTCTGGCAAGGCTTTCAAAATAACTTGACATAAAAACCTGATTTAGGGGTTACAAAGGTGAGATGCTCCCAATGAGCAACTGTTCAATTAAATTAATATAAGCTTGGGCGTGTTGTTCATTCATTGTCTGTACTGTGATTGATGTGATTATGTGATGAACTGTGATTTTTTTTGAGAGAGCGACCATATAATATAATAAACACCCATGATTGTCAAAGACAATCTAATCATAGTCGATCATTCAATCACTCTCAATCATAGTTTAGACGGTATTGCAATTAAGGATTACCCGAAATAACAAACCTACCCACTGCCACTAAAAACCCTCCTACCGCCGTAATTAAAATACCAATTAATGTCCAAATTTGAGCCTGTTGTGAACCTTTAATTGCCTTAACATCTTCCCTAACCGCATTGATTTCTCCTCGTAGGGAATTAATCTCCACCTTTAATACCTGTCTTTCCCCCTTAGCTTCTGTTAACTCAATTTTGATGTCTGTAACATCTTTTTGTAAATTCTCTAATTTTTGATTAATTTGGGCTAAAATTTCCCCTAGGTTTTGTTCAATTATCACTGACATTTGTATTTTTCCTCATAATCAAAAAGCTCCCCCCATCATTCACCCTAAAACTCAAAATTGTTGAGCCAGTTTTTGGATAGCAAAAAATAATAAATTTCATCGTTTTCACAAAGCATTTTGGGAACCACAGTTCCAAAATTCGGGCTAGTCAAAGACTAAACCCGAACTTGACCGAGTTTTTTAATCCTCTAAACTAATCTTGACCGGATTAACTTTCCAAATCTCTTGACAATATTCCCAGATTGTGCGATCGCTAGAGAATTTGGCCATGCGAACCGAGTTAAGAATCGACATCCGCGTCCACTTGTCTCGATCGCGATAAGCTTCACTTACCTGTTCCTGACAATCAGAGTAGGATTGATAATCAGCTAAAAGCATATACTGGTCATCGTAGAGGAGAGAATCAACGATCGGCCTGAATAATTCCGTGTCACCATGGCTAAAATAACCACTCTTAATTCGATCGATCACTCCCTTCAATTCGCGATTATTTTTGTAATAGCTCATCGGTTCATAACCGTGGGCCTTCTTAGCATAAACTTCTTCTGCTGTCAAGCCAAAAAGGAAGAAATTTTCTGCCCCTGCTTCCTCGCGAATTTCGATATTAGCGCCGTCCAGAGTCCCGATGGTGAGGGAGCCATTCATGGCAAACTTCATGTTACCAGTTCCGGAAGCTTCCTTACCCGCCGTAGAAATCTGTTCGGAAAGATCCGCCGAAGGATAGATGCGCTGACCCAAGGAAACGTTAAAGTTAGACAGGAAAACCACTTTTAAACGACCTCTGACATCAGGATCCTTATTGACAATTTCAGCCACAGCATTAGTTAACTTAATAATTAACTTCGCCATAAAGTAACCGGGGGCTGCCTTACCACCAAAGATAAAAGTGCGCGGCACAATATCGATCTGAGGGTTCTGTTTAATGCGATTATAAAGGGCGATAATGTGCAGAACTGCCAGATGTTGGCGTTTGTATTCGTGAATCCGTTTTACCTGCACATCGAAAATCGAATTAACATCCACCTCGATATTGCGGGTTTTCAGCATATAAGCCGCTAAATCGGCCTTATTCGCCTGTTTAATTTCATACCAACGCTGACGAAATTCGGGATCATCAAGGTATTGTTCCAGTTTTCGCAATTCCTTCAGGTCTTTTAACCAATTATCGCCGATTTTTTCGGTAAATAGTGCCGATAATTGGGGATTGCTCAATAAAATCCACCGGCGCGGGGTGACACCATTGGTTTTATTGTAGAATTTTTCCGGCCAGAGCATGGCAAACTCTTTCAGGGTGTCTTTTTGCAGTAACTCCGTGTGTAAGGCAGCGACTCCGTTAATCGAGTGACTACCCACACAGGCTAAATTAGCCATGCGAATTTGTTTATTACCCCAACCAGCCTCTTCAACTATCGACAATTTGCCCAATAATTCCTCGTTATCGGGAAACCAAGTCCGCACATCGTCGAGGAAAAAGTGATTGATCAGGTAGATAATTTCTAGATGTCGGGGCAGCAGTTTCCCGATCAGATCCGCCGACCAACGTTCTAGGGCTTCCGGCAATAGGGTATGATTGGTATAAGCGAAGGTTTTTTGGGTAATTGTCCAAGCTTTTGACCATTCTAAGCCGTTTTCATCTACTAACAAACGCATTAACTCAGCGATCGCAATGGCGGGGTGAGTATCGTTCAGTTGAATAGCGGCGGTTTCGTGGAAATTTTGCAGATTTTTGTGGCTTTTTAGGTGAATGCGAATTAAATCTTGCAGGGAAGCGGCCACAAAAAAGTATTGTTGGGCCAGACGTAATTCGCGACCGGCGGGGGTGTTATCGTTGGGATAAAGGACTTTAGAAATGGTTTCCGCGTCCATTTTTTCAGCCACGGATTGATCGTATAACCCGGCGTTAAAAGCCTCAAAATTAAACGATTCACTCGCTTCTGCTTTCCAGAGACGTAAAGCGTTCACCGTGTTGGTTTTGTAACCTGGGACGGGGGTATCGTGGGGAATGGCTAAAACCCGACGTTCTGGCAGCCATTGGACCCGTTCCTGTCCCTTATCATCGTGATAGATTTCCGTCCGGCCACCCAGTTTTACTTCCACACTTTCATCGGGACGGGGTAATTCCCAAGGATTGCCGAAGCGTAGCCAGTTATCGGGTATTTCCACCTGCCAACCGTCTTGGATCATTTGATGGAAAATGCCAAATTCGTAGCGGATACCGTAACCGATGGCGGGAATTTCCAAGGAAGCAAGAGAATCAAGGAAACAAGCCGCTAAACGCCCTAAACCGCCGTTTCCGAGGCCGGGATCTGGTTCCTGTTCGATAATTTCCTCAAAATCAAGACCTAACTCCTCGATCATCTCTTTGATTAGGTCGTAAATACCCAAATTAGCGAGATTATTACCTAAATACCGCCCCATGAGAAATTCGGCCGAGAAATAGCAGACGAGTTTAACTTTTTCTTGTTTGTAGGTGTCGGTGGATTTCAGAAAACGACGCAGCAGGCGATCGCGAACGGTGTAGGCAAGGGCGACATAGTAATTGTAGGGACTGGCATTAGTGCGGTTAACCCCTTGCAAATAAAATAGATTGTCCAGAAAAGCCCGTTTTAGGGTTTCGGGACTCATGCCGGTGCGATCGTCTTCAACTAAAGTGGGGCATTGAAGCACTTCACGCCCATCAGCTAGGGTATAGGTTGTCTCCATGGGTTTTTGTTGTCCATATATTCGGGAGTCGATCGCCGATCAGACCTGATGACGATATCCTTTATAGTTTACTTGTTACCTTTTAGAGAGACTCAGACATTTAGATTTCTATTGGTTTTGAGCGAAACGGCGATCGTAATTGCCGACAAAAAAAGGGTGAACCCTGTCCACCCTCCCACAATTATTCACAAAAAAAGCTTAATAGCGTTTTTTTCTGTCACCACCACCACCATTGAAGGACGTGCGCTCTGTGCGCTCTGTGCGCTCTTCACGCTCGCGGGCTTCGTTAACTTTAATTGATCGCCCCATCCATTCAGCACCATCCAGTGCGGTAATAGCTCTGGCTTCCTCGTCTTTATTTTGCATTTGCACGAAGGCGAAACCGCGTTTGCGGCCCGTCTCCCGATCCACGGGAATATAAACCCTTTGAACAATGCCGTAGTCTTTAAAGACATCGGTTAGATCACCTTCGGAAATCTCGTAAGAGAGATTACCAACAAAAATAGACATAATACTTGAATCCTCGATCAATACTCGAAACGGTGTGGAGACACAAAATTCAGGGAGAAGCCGAACAATACTAAAGTAAAAGACTTACCGGATTAATACTGGAAACGAACTTGAACACTAATCTTGACTCTCGCCTCGATCATAACACAGAAAGAGTTGATCGCTGATCAGAATCTGATGGCGATATCCCTTATAGTTTACTTGGGGTTTGCTGAATAAATCTAAAAACCTTATCTAACAAGGTTTTTAGATTTTTTTTCCCTCAAAAAGTGCCGAGCATTGGAGTGATCGGGGGTAAAATCCCTGGACTTTTTCCCTGAAAATTAGGTAACTGACCACGGCTCGACTGAGCTTCGCCGAACGTCCTGAAAATGGGTAAAACCCTACACCCCACACCCCAAACCCTACCCCCACGAAAAACTTTTTGCCGCAAACCCTACTTGTTACCTTTTGGAGAGACTCAGACATTTAGATTTCTATTGGTTTTGAGCGAAACGGCGATCGTAATTGCCGACAAAAAAAGGGTGAACCCTGTCCACCCTCCCACAATTATTTACAAAAAAAGCTTAATAGCGTTTTTTTCTGTCACCACCACCACCATTGAAGGACGTGCGCTCTGTGCGCTCTTCCCGATCGCGGGCTTCGTTAACTTTAATCGATCGCCCCATCCAGTCAGCACCATCTAGTGCCTCAATCGCTTTGGCTTCCTCGGCTTTACTTTCCATTTCCACGAAGGCGAAACCGCGTTTGCGCTCTGTCGCTTTGTCAATGGGAATATAAACCCTCTTAACCTTGCCGTACTCTGCAAAGACATCGACCAGATCTTCTTGGGAAATCTCGTAAGAGAGATTACCAACAAAAATAGACATAATACTTGAATCCTCGAACAATACTCGAAACGGTGTGGAGACACAAAATTCAGGGAGAAGCCGAACAATACTAAAGTAAAAGACTTACCGAGTTAATACTGAAAACGAACTTGAACACTAATCTTGACTCTCGCCTCGATCATAACACAGAAAGATTGGAGTTAATGTTAACTTTTATGCTCCAGGGCAAGAGACTGTTTTGGCTATCGGTGGCTACTCCCTCAACCGCCAGCTTTTTTCTCCCGACGAAATAACCAAATCATCAGGGCCACCACACCGATTTGTAGGGCAAAATTGGGTAAGGCGGTGGCTACGTCCCTGCCTGCCGCTAATTGGGCTAGAAAAACCACCGCACCGATAAAACCAGAAGCACCTAAACCGAGATAGATAAACTGCCGCAGACCTCGGTAGGGATTAGCCGCTTCCTCTTTCAAGCGGGCGTATTTTTGGGGATCGAGTCGAGGGGATTTGCTCATAAAAAAATCTTTCTAGCTTTGTATCTATTGTCCGTGATATAATCAGAAACTGGCAATGTGCCGATGTAGCTCAGTGGTAGAGTAGTTGATTCGTAATCAATTGGTCGTGGGTTCAAATCCCATCATCGGCTTGGGGTTTTATCCCCCGAAAGTTGACTAGGAAATACTGGTACAGTGGTTAAATGCCTTGATTTTGTGGCGGCTATGGCAAAACCGCCTAAGGCTTTTGCTGAGGATTTGCGGCTCTCTTGGGTTTGGTGGGTAAAATCTATTCTCAGATACATTCCCACTGGCGAGCGAACGGAACGAACCACAAAGACACAAAGATTGATCGGTCTTATATAAGTTAAACTTATCATACCAAGAGTAAGAGAGCCGATTTACTTCAATAAGCCATTTTAGCAGCAAACAAGAGGTAAAAGAGTTAATTCCTCTAACCGATCGCTCCCTATTTTGGGCGAAATCTTTGGGAAAAAATCAGCTAGTTACTAAAGAAAAGGTTGAATAATTTCTGCAATGGCTTGACGTTGGCAATCGTCATATCCCCAGCGTTCTAGAAAGGCTTGATATTCTCCTTGTCCTGTGTTTAAACTGGTGGCTAATTGTTGTAATTTTTCCCCCAAGGCTGGCGACAATAACTGCTTAATTAGTTGATTAGTTTTTTCTTGGACTTTCTCAGAACCTTGGGCGTTTGCTTCGTCTCCTTGACTGCGATGATAGATGACCATTGCCGTGGACATGGCCAGATTTTTAACTAATAATTCATTCACCAATATCGGGGAAGTTTTTAAAGCGGTGATTACCTCCAAACTAGGATGTTCTGTATAGGGTAAATCGCTGGTTAAATAAGTAACAAAAAATCCTCTAGCTCCATTTTCTGTTGAGACTAGCTCAGTAATTTTCTGAGTGATTGTATCGGTATCTAAAAACTCAATTTGACTTAGTAAATCTTGAGTTTGTTGGATAGCATTTTCAAAAGTTATACCCATAACATCAATAGCCTTCTGTAAAGTTTAAGAGAAAAATACTAAGCATCTAAAGCATTTAACCAATTAGTTAAATCCTCCCCTGTTGAAAAATCAAATAAAGCTTCTCCCACTCGTTCTAGATCATCAATATTCAAGGTCATAATCCGACTCTCTAGAGCCACATCAATAGCTCCTAACTTACGTTTAATCAGACGAATAATTAGATTTCTTTCTCTTGCTAAACCCCGTTCTAAACCCTGTTCTAAACCCTGTTCTAAACCCTGTTCTAAACCGCGGCGCATCCAACTGGTGGTAATCTGCATAACTCCCTCCTGTTCGGGTTGAATAAATGTGCTAATCTCCTGTTGAAATTCTATCTCCTCGGACGAGTTAAGATTGAGATAGGTATCGACAAAGCCTGAAATCAATTGCATTCTAGCGGCATCTAATCTTAATGTTACCAATAATCTTAGACATTGTGCCTTAACTTTTGCTCTATCGGGAGGGGCAATTTTCATCTTAGCCATCAAAGCGGCGGCGACGGGATTGGCTTGATTAATAAAATCTCGCCAATTCAAGCGATTTAACTGGACAACTTGATAGTTAAATTCTAGCACTTTTAAGTCAGGAAACTCAATTTTATATTGACGAATTGCTTCTTTTTGTGGACGATCATAGGAGAATATGACAATGGGATAAACCGGTAAGGCAAATTTCTGATGCAGACGAGCGAAATAAGTAAACATTCGCCGATTAAATTCTGGTTGAGAGCTAGACTGTGCTTCTAGATGAATTAAGAAAAATGATGATTGTCCTCGAAATTGAACTTGGGCGACTAAATCACTTTCATACTTTTCTCCTTCCGTGACATCGGTAAAGACTTCTTTGTCTAAAAATGTGATCTGATTAGGCTCTAAATAATTGATAATCTCAGGAAAAAACAACTGAATAAATTCAACAAAAAAAGTCGCAATTAATTCCTTAAATAAACGATCATGGTCAATAACATTATTCATACCTAATAATTATAAACGAGGAATCCTTCAGCTTATTTTCATAACTTTTTGTAGTAATTATCAAGGATTTTCCAATGACCAGCACTAGGAGACAAAGAAATTAAATCCTCGATATTGCCTTCCATAGTAGCACAAATTTGAGCGAGGGGTAATAGCAAATCCTCTAGTAAGACGAGTAAGGACGAGGAGATAAAATGCCCAAGAAAGCGTACTTATCCGAACATCTAAGTTCAGAGGAACCGAAAGATAAATACAGAACCAGTCAAGACTCAGTGGCAACAAGAAGATGGTACTGGTTAGGTAAAATATCTTGAGGATGGACAATCAAAAAGGCGACAGTAAGTAGTCGGACATAAATAAACAACACTATGTTAAGGAATGTAAAATAGCCAGTTTTCGCTGCTGCATATAGCTTTCTACCCTATTTACAAAACTTTATACAGCAGCGAAAACTTATGTCCGACTACTTGGGAGAAGAAGGAGTTAAAAATATCAAGAAAAAGAGTCAGGAACATCCTTCAATAAAAGAACCTTTATTGAAGGAAGAACAATTCCAAAAATTAAAATTGAATAAATTCAGGGAAATTTACGGTAATTTTGCCGGTTAAATCAATTCCCTGCTATCTCCATCCCAAATTACTGCTAGTACAAAAAGTCGAACGACTTTTAAATTATCGATTGAGAATAGAAATAATTTCAATGATTTTGAGGAGTTTTTTCCTGAATTATAGGACGTAGTTGTTGCACCAGTTCCTTAGAGCGTCTTATTCTTGCTTCTGGTAATAAATGCTCATGGGTATCGGCAAATAAACTAGAATCTGTTTGCAGATTAAGAGTTTTTGGATTGTAGATTAAAGGTACTATATTAGACAATTCTTCAATAGTTTTTTTAACATTTTTTACAGTAGTTTCATCAGTCTTAGCATAAACCCAAGAGAGAGAAACTACTAAATAAGCACCTTTAGCTTTTAACTCCTCTTGAAATTGAGCGATGCGTTTGAGGGAGTGTTGCGAAACAGGTCGATCAAATGTTCTAGCCCACCATTTACCTGTACGATGTTTGACTACGGTAGGATCTCCTTTTTCTGTGATTGGATCTGATAAATAACCCCTAGCTTTTCCTGTTTGTATAACATCAACAGCAGTTTTTACTATAGCGCGTAAACTAGGAACTCCCATTAACCAAGTCTCGGAAACTAATTGTTCTAAGGGTATATTTCCTAAACCCGGTTTTCCAATAGCAACACCAAAGGGAACCGAACCAAATAAACCATCACCATAACCAATACCATCATCATCCAGTAACATTAAATATTCAGGAATGAGAACCACTATATCCCCCGGACGTACCTGCTCTAAAATAATTGGGCAGATGACATTTAATCCCAAATCTCCCTGTAAACCAAAGTTAAAAACTGGGATTTTTAGCTCCTGTTCGAGGAATTGAGAGTTAATACTATAATTTACCCCCGACCCCCCCGCAAAAATTATTCGTCTCGGTGCATCTATCTGCTTGGCAAAAGATACTTTTTGTTCGTACATTTGTAGGAGCCACTTTAATTCACCACCGTAGTGTACGTTATAAAAAAAACCCAAAGACCAAGCCACACCAACGGTAGCTAACCAAGGCCAAAAAGTAAACATTTTCTTCATAAGTTTAGCTCCTAGATTTGAAGAACCAGAGGACAACTAGAGAATAACTAATTATAGTTCAAAAAAGAGATAATTGTCTTATCTTTCCTGCCACAATTGCCAAATAGTCGCCACATACTTCCGTCCTTTTGACAAATAATCCCAGAGATTAATTCCGGTTTTACTCTCACCATAAATGCGGGGAACGCAAAGATAAGGAACTTCCACTAACTTATAACCTAAACGATTGGCACGGGTTAATAAATCAATGCAGTATTCTCCATAATCTCCCTTTAAGCGAATTTTTTCTAAAACCTGAGAACGAACGGCAATAAAACCACTGGTATAGTCGTGAGCTTGATTGCCTAGCATCACGATGGCCATGCGATTAATAATCCAGCTTAACATCCGGGCCATGAGTCCGTGGGCAACATCATCACCCCCCGGAATCCAACGAGAACCTACGGCCATATCAGCTTTTTTAGCTCGAATCGCTGTGACTAATTGCGGCACATCTTCTGGAGGCATAGACAAATCACAATCCATCCAAGTAATAATTTTAGCACCATACAGATTAATCGCATCGTCAATACCTCTTTGTAGAGCCGAAGTTAACCCTTTCTCGTCGATTCTGCGACACAAAATTACCCCCGATTGGAATTGCGAATCTTGGGGAGGAGTGGGATATTGTCGAGCTAAATTTTCTACTATCTGCCAAGTTTCATCGGGAGAATTATCATCCACCACTAGCACTAAATAAGGACTAGGAACACTAGCTAGTAAACGTTCAATTAATTGACTAATATTATCTCGCTCGTTATAGGTGGGTAAAATCGTACAGACTAAATCATTAGCTGCTGGGGTAATTGTGGGCTTATCCTCGGATTTTTTGGCTAGTAAACCTGTCTCAGAAGCAGATATAACTATTTCATAGAAAGGATACTTACCAATGATTCCAGAGCGATTTATGCCAATTTGAAACTTTTGTCCATCTTGGCTAAATTCCAGTTCTTCTGGTGGGGATTCTAAGAGTTGACAAGGGCGATAGGGATAGCAAACGTAGGGAAAACTAGACAATCCTTGACTGAGTAATTCTTGGCATAGTTTAACCATGGCTTGACTGTCTTCCACACGGAAGAAAGTTTTTTGTTTCTCCAAACCAAAACCCAAAACTTGTGCCGCATATTGATGAGAAAAGGCAACAATAGAATTAGTATCCTCTTCTATGCTTTTGATAGCTGGTGCTATCCCCTGATGGGTTTTATAGAAAAATTCTCCCCCTTGATAAATGTTTTTATAGACACCCATTGCCAGTAAGATTAACAGTAAAACCCAGCTTCCCTTGGCTAGTAAAACTTCTTGGTTTGCTCCTATAATTTTTACTTGTTCCAGCGTTAATAAGGTAACAAAGGGGATAAGAGGCAATAAATATCTCGGTCCCCATTGTTTTCCTCCCACCATGACTTCTCCCGGGGCAATATCGACCAAACAAGACACCCCTACTGTGTAGAGAAAATAGAGAGCATAGACAAAAAGCATTTGTTTATCTAGAGATATATTGCCGATTTCAAATAGATAACAACTAGCTAAAAGTATCAGGAAGTAAATTATATTGTCCTTGACTAACGCCTTGGTTTTAACCATTCCTTGCCAGCGAAGATTGACGAGAACAGCTAAGATGATAATCGCCATTATACTAATTAAAGTTACGGGAATATCCTTGGCAAAATTCAATTGTTGACCGCTCCAAGTGAGCAAGTAAGCTAAGGGAATTATACAGATAGGAAAATGCAGCAAAAAAGAGCTATTTAACTGATAAAAACTGGTCAGAGCTTCTTGAATACGTTTTTTCCAAGAAAACTCCTCAAGGACTAACAGAGCGTGAACTCCTAGAAAACGATTATAAATTAACTTATTGCAAAACCACAGTACAAACACACTAACAATCATACCTAGCACAAAAACAAAAGCTATTCGATTGGTTAGCAGAAATTCAGAAAAATTAAGATTTTGCTCGGTTGAATACCAAGCAAAAATTGAGGTTTGTTCTGGAGTTAACCCCAAGAAAACTAATAAAGTTAAAGTTGCCACTAGGGCCAGACATTCCGAGCGGAACCATACCGATAAACCCACTAGAAATCCGCCTAATAAATTGGGCAGCCAGCCACTATTAGCTGTATCGGGTAGAAAAAAAGCGATAACAATTCCCAAAAATCCTAAAGTAACAGCGAGGGTATGTTCACAATATATGGCACTGTATAGAGTTAAGGGAGAAGCAAAAATCAAAATAACTAATCCCAAAAGACCACCCCAACTGTCTAGGGAAAAAGCGGGAATTGCTCTTGAAAAACTGAGCCACAATACCCAAGTTGATAGGAGGGGAATCAAGTAAAACCCCCGATAACCCCAAAGTTTATAAAAAAGGGAAGTTAGCAAAGAGAATGAAAAAGGGAAAGAGATATAATAACGTTGATTTAAGTAGTAGACAAAAGGGGGACGATAAGTGTATAAACCCTCTTGCCAAAGACGAGTAACCCAAGCTTCTGCGCGCTCAACTAAGTCAAATCGCCATGGACCGTTACTTAGCTGACGAGCTAGTAAAGCTTTCAGCGCTCCATCGCCATTAAAAAAAACATCCTTGGGAACTGAAATACATAGATATAGGGAATAAAAGCAACCAGCGGCAATTACTACCCAAGATAAAAATTCCGTGCCAATTATCATAAAAGTTGGTTTTTATTCAAAAATTTTCATCAATTTTTTATCCCTACTCAGCCTCAGCAAAAACTTGCCGAACTGCTTGGGCTACTCGCTCAATTTGCTCGTCCGTGAGAGCTAAACCGCTAGGCAGATAAAACCCCCTGCGCGCCATTCTTTCAGCCACGGGACAGGAAACATTTTGCAATAATCCCATTTTGTGAAATACCGGTTGTTCGTGCATACACCAGAAAAAAGGACGCGTACCAATCTGATGTTCTTTGAGGCGTTTCATCGCTTCCATAGCATCAAAGTTAACCTCATCTTTGAGAACAATACCATAAACCCAATAAATATTTTCGGCATAATCAGTTTGAGGTAGGGGCAATTCTAGAGAGGGGATATTTTGCAATAATTCCCTGTAGCGTCTGCCCATTTTTCTCTTGCGCTGGACAAAAGTTTCTAGCTGTTCTAATTGTGCTAAACCCACTGCCGCTTGCAGATTAGTCATCCTCAGATTCCAGCCCAGTTCTTCGTGAATAAAACGTCGTTGGGGCTGAAAATATAAATTTCTCAGGGAACGACAACGCTCAAAAATATCCTCTTGGTTGGTGACAATCATGCCCCCTTCCCCAGTGGTAATATGTTTGTTGGAATAGAAACTAAAGATGCTGATATCACCGAAACTGCCACAGGGTTTGCCTTGATAGGTTTGACCGTGCATTTCAGCCGCATCTTCAATAATTTTTAAACCGTATTTTTGAGCTAATTCTAAAACTGGAGTCATTGCCACCGGTAATCCGTAGATATGAACCACCATTATCGCTTTAGTGCGGGGCGTGATTTTTGCCTCTATCTGTCCGATATCCATGTTCCAAGTCTGCGCTTCGCAGTCCACCACCACGGGAACCGCCCCGGCTTTGACAATGGCGGCCCCGCAGGAAATGATGGTAAAAGTGGGGAGAATCACCTCATCCCCCGAACCAATTCCTAAAGCGACGATGGCCGCTTCTAAGGCCATAGAACCATTGCACACGGAAACGGCATACTTTCGCCCCACAGCGAGGGCAAAATTTTCTTCAAATTTCCGAACGAAAGGCCCTTCCGAAGAAATCCAACCGCTATCAATACATTCGTTAAGATACTGTTTTTCCTTGCCCGCAAGTAGGGGTTCATTGACGGGAATAAAGCTACTCATGCCATCTCTGCTCCCGCCATTTTAACCACGGTTTCCTCAATTCCTGTAAAGCGAGTTTTATCCTGATTACCAACGTAGGGACCCTGTTTTACTTCAATCATTTCTACTTCTTCTAAGACTTGGAAACCATGGCCACCTTGTATCAATAAAACCACATCCCCATCTCTTAATATATGACTTTCTAGATATTGTTGGTCGTCATCATAGAAATCTACCCGCAGTTTTCCTCTTTTGATAATTAAGACTTCCTGGGTAAAAAATACTTCTCGTTGTACTTTGTTATGAACGTGGGGCATAATACTTTTTCCCGTCGGGTGTCTCATATAGGCCAACTGTTGGGAAAAATCATCGGGAGTTAGGAAATGAATCCCCTCTTGGTTAAACTCTCGTCGGAGAATTATCGCTAAAACTTTACCCTCTTTCGTGATTTGAGAAATTGGCAAAGAGTTAAATTGACTTTCTGGCTTATTTTTCTGATTTTGTCGGCGGAGAAAATCTAAAGATAAAAAGTCTGAGGCTAGTTTAAACATGAATTTAACCCCCCTATGGGATGGTTGTGAGAAAGGCTGAAATTGATTAACAGCAAAGAAGCGGCCAACCAGTGACTAACTCTTGTCACCCTCGTTAGGCCAATTTAATTTAATTAGCTAAAGCTTAATCTAATCAACACGATGTTAATTTAGTTAACAGAAGGTTAATCCCGACTAAGCCAAGGCGATTATACCATACATTTAAGAAAATACAAGCGTAAATTTGTTTTTTTAAAATCTTTCTATAGACGAGCTTGGCTTATCTTAAAATGTAGTACGGCTTACCTGCCATCGTTATTTGACTGACGGCTAACTGCTATATTTTCTGATGATGATATAAATAGCAACAATTATAGACGAATAGCTATGAGCTTTGGTGAAGAATTTCAATTACTGCTGCGGGCCCGTTATCCTCTCATCTACGTTACCACTTTAGAAGAAGAACGTCTCGAAAAAGCGATCGCCGATATTGCTAAACAGAGCAATAACCGTGCTGTCTATGTTTGGGATTTCGTGGATGGTTATCAAGATAATCCCAATAATGAGAACTTTGCTCGGCGTAATCCCCTGCAAGCTCTTGAATTCGTCGAAAAGCTGCCGTCTAACATCGCCGCCATCATAATTTTGCGGGATTTCCAGCGCTTTTTAGAAGATATTTCCATCGCCAGAAAATTGCGAAATCTCGCCCGTTCCTTGAAATCTCAGCCTAAAAACCTAATTATCGTCGCTCCCGAACTGTCCATCCCCTCGGATCTAACCGAAGTAATCACCGTCGTCGATTTTCCCCTCCCCAGTGGCGAAGAAATTAAACAGGAAATTCAGCGATTAATCGCTGCCACCGGACAACCCGTCAAAGAACCACTCCTGGATGAATTAGTGCTTTCTGCCCAAGGATTGTCCCTAGAGAGAATTCGTCGGGTTTTAGCCAAATGTTTAGCCAGTCACGGCAAAATTGAGCCAGAGGACGTGGAATTAATTTTGGCAGAAAAACGCCAATCGATTCGTCAAACCCAGATATTAGACTTTTATCCCGCCACAGAGCAGATTTCTGACATCGGCGGACTAGATAATCTCAAAGACTGGCTGATTCGTCGCGGTGGTGCTTTTAGTGAACGCGCCCGCGCCTACGGTTTACCCAATCCCCGGGGTTTACTATTGGTGGGAATTCAAGGGACGGGTAAATCCCTGACAGCGAAAGCTATTTCCCATCATTGGCACTTACCCCTACTGCGTCTAGACGTGGGGCGTTTATTTGGCGGATTGGTGGGAGAATCGGAATCGCGTACCCGTCAGATGATTAATCTCGCCGAAGCTTTAGCTCCCTGTGTGCTGTGGATAGACGAAATCGATAAAGCTTTCGCCGGAGTGGATGGGAAAGGTGACGGGGGAACCACCGGGCGGGTTTTCGGGACTTTTATCACTTGGTTAGCCGAGAAACAATCGCCCGTTTTTGTCGTCGCTACGGCTAATAACATCCAATCTTTGCCCCCGGAAATGTTGCGAAAAGGACGCTTCGATGAGATATTTTTTGTCGGACTACCTAGCCAAAAGTCCCGCGAGGAGATTTTTAGCGTTCATCTGGGGAAAGTCCGGCCCCATAATCTAAAAAGTTATGATATAAAGCGACTAGCCTACGAAACTCCCGATTTTTCGGGGGCAGAAATCGAACAAACCATCGTGGAAGCGATGCACATCGGGTTTAGTCAAAATCGCGACTTTAACACCGATGATGTGCTTGAGGCCGCTAGTCAGATTATACCCCTGGCCCGCACTGCTCAAGAACAGATCCAATTTCTACAGGATTGGGCTAAGTCCGGTAAAGCTCGTTTAGCCTCTCGCGATGATCGTTTTAATGTTAATCCTAACAGTTAATTTAGCACCAATATGAAGCGTTTATCTGGTTTATTACAATTTATGGTCGGTTTTGTCTTGGGAGTGGCGATTTTGGTCGGTGGGGCCACTGCTGTCGCCTATATGCTTCTCTCTGGTATGAATTCTAATCCTCCTAAACCCGTCTTTACCGAGGAGAAAAAAGAGGAAACTAAGGAGGAAAAAGCTGCTAAACCCATCCCCACTACTCCCGTCCAAGAACAACCCCAAGCTGAGGTGAAAGAGTCTCCCACGGCTGCACCAGCACCAAAAGCAGCCCCGAAACCCAGTCCCGAAGAAACGAAAAAAGAAACCACATCCGAGGGTTATCAAGCGCGGGTGACATGGCAAAGCGGTTTAAGTCTGCGATCTGAACCTACCAGTGAATCTACTCGTCTCGGCGGTCTGGATTATAATACTAAAGTCAGTGTGGTGGGAACCAGCAGCGATGGCCAATGGCATCGCGTGCGTCTGTCCGATGGTCGCGAAGGTTGGATTAAAGCGGGTAATATTTCTAGAGTCCAGTAAATATTTAGAAGGGATAGATTTTCTAAATCTATCCCTTTCTCTTAATTCAAGAACGATTATCGCGATTAACTTTTCTGATTAACCAATAACTTGCTGCTAAAGCTAAGGTTCCCACGGTGAGGGCAATTAAATCATCTTTACTGTATTTGTTGGGATCGAAAATAATAATTTTTCGAGAGATGGCAATCAGGGCAGTAACTACAACTAATTCAACCTGTACGATGTGTTTTCTTAGGTAAGCAGTGATGTTTTCTAATAACTCTAAGGCAATTAAAATATTGAGAAATAATCCGAAAATTTCAATTAAAGTTTTGCCAAAAAAACCGATGGGTTCCGTAGTAAATAAATCTCGGATTAGGATAACTACTAGATCATAAAGAGAAACAATAATAACAATAATTAAGGCTACGGATAAAACCTTAGAAACTAAGTTTTCAACGACATGAATCGACTTCATGAAATTTTCATCGCGCCATTGTTGACCAAAATTGATAATTAGTTTCCGTATCTGTTTGAGCATGATTGATTAAGTAAAAAGTAAAAATTATTATTGTATTTGACTGCTAGCTGATCCCCCCTGAATCCCCCCTTGATAAGGGGGGTGCTGATCCCCCCTGAATCCCCCCTTGATAAGGGGTGACGATCCCCCCTGAATCCCCCCTTGATAAGGGGGGCTGATCCCCCCTGAATCCCCCCTTGATAAGGGGCGCTGATCCCCCCTGAATCCCCCCTTGATAAGGGGGGTATCTGACAATTTTTAAACTCTACTTACTTAGAGATAATTTTACTTGAAGAAGGCTTCCCTAGAAAAAAAATCTAGGTGCGATCGCTTTTAAGTCAACCGCACCCCAAACTAATACAAATGCTCACATCTAGCTGACATCATCGTGAGCGAAACGATTATAGAGGAAGTCGAGGGCATAGTTACGCAGACGATAATATTCCGGATCCTCCATAATTCTCTCTCGATCGCGGGGACGGGGGAAATGAATATTCATCACTTCGCCGATTTTCGCTTCCGGTCCATTGGTCATCATTACCAGCTTATCAGCGAGGAAAAGAGCCTCATCGATATCGTGGGTAATCATCAACACCGTACAGCGTTTATCTTGCCAGATTTTCAGCAATTCTTCCTGTAATTCCTCTTTGGTAATCGCATCCAAAGCGCCGAAAGGTTCATCAAGAATCAACACTTCTGGACGGATAGAAAGAGCGCGAGCGATCGAAACCCGTTGTTTCATCCCTCCGGAGATTTGGGGAGGGGTTTTATCCATAGCTTCGGTTAAACCCACCATAGCTAAATGTTCCCGCACGATCGAGCGTTTTTGTGCCTCTGGAGCATTGGGAGACACCGCATCTACCGCAAGATAGACATTTTCAAAAACGCTTAACCAAGGCAATAAAGCATAGTTTTGAAACACTACCATGCGATCAGGCCCGGGTTTAGTAATTTTCTTACCGTTAACTTTAACGATGCCATCGGTGGGAGAAGAAAAACCCGACACCATATTTAATAGGGTCGATTTACCGCAACCGGAGTGACCGATCACACAGATAAATTCACCTTCATTGATGCTGAGATTAACATCCTTGAGGACGGTGTAGGGGCCTCTGGGAGTGGGATAAACCTTAGAAACTCCTTCAATGGTAACAAAAGCTTCCTTACTGGGGGCCTGGGTTGCTCGGTTAACTGTGTCGGTGGTGGTGTACATGATTAGTCTTTGGGGGAAATTAGTTAATAGGGGCAATGGCTGGGGATAATTGGCTAGGAATTATCCCCTTAGTCGATTTTTAGGCAATTTTGCGGGATTCGCTGGCACTAGGACGAGCATCAATAGCCACTTCGGCCATGGTGATGTTTTGTTTGATCTCTAAACTATTGAGATAACCGATCGGATCCTCGGCATCAAACTCGATACCATCGAATAAAAGGATCGGTGTGCGACGATATTTAATATCCCCTAGACCCAATTCCCGGGCCGCGGTACTGAAGACACCCACCCGACAGACGCGTTCGAGAATTTCTACCCAGTTACGGGGGAAAGGAATGTGGCCCCAGCGTGCCATTTGGGTCATCATCCAGAGGTGTTCGGTACGACTGGGACGATTTACCCCATCTCCATAGAACAGATGGTGTGCATATTCTTTCATCGGTTGATCGAGACTGCACGCATGAGAGTTGGGATCACCCAGTTGGATATAATCAATATTGGTACTAAGATACTGACGACTGGCGAGGATTTGACGAATTTCTTCCTGATTTGTTTCATCAGCACAGTAGCGACAACCTTCCAGCAGTGCTTTAACTAAAGCGACGTGGGTATTAGGGTATTTATTGGCCCAATCTTCCCGGACTCCCAGGGCCTTACCCGGGTGGCCCTGCCAAATTTCTAAGTCGGTAGCGACGGTGTAACCGATACCTTCCATAGCAGCCCTGAGATTCCAGGGTTCACCCACACAGTAACCGTCAATACTACCGGTTTTCAGGTCGGCTACCATTTGGGCCGGGGGAATAGTTTCGAGGTGAACGTCTTTATCGGGGTCAATTCCCGCTGCCGCTAACCAGTAACGCAGGAGCAAATTGTGCATCGAGGAAGGGTGAACAATGCCAAAAATATGGCGCTGCTCCCGCGATTCTAGTAGCATCTGTCTTAAAGCGTTACCGTCAATCACTCCCTCGTCATAGAAGCGTTTAGCGAGGGTGACACCGTTACCGTTACGAGTCATAGTCAGGGCGCTGACAATCGGCAAAGGTTGATCTTGATAACCACCGACAGTTAACCAGGTGGGCATTCCTGAAGGCATTTGCGCCCCGTCGAGGAATCCCCCTGCGATCCCGTCCACAATGCCCCGCCAACTGGTTTCCCGGACCAAATTCACCTCATCTAGACCATGTTTAGTAAAGAATCCCTTTTCTTTGGCCACTGCTAGGGGAGCGCAAGCGGTGAGGGGAACAAAACCGATTTCTAGATTGACTTTTTCTAAACCGTGACGGGCAATAACTTCGACTTTGCGAGCGCGTAGTTTTTTGATCCGTTTTTGTTGGTTGAGGAAGTAGATAATTTCGCTCCGGAGACTGTAGTAACTGGGGTGTTCTACCACTTCCATGCGTTTGCGGGGACGGGGGATATCTACTTCCAAAATACCGCCAATTTTTGAGCCGGGACCGTTGGTGAGCATGACGATGCGATCGGATAATAGCACCGCTTCATCCACATCGTGCGTCACCATTACCGAGGTCATTTCGTATTCTTCGCATAGTTGCATTAACTGTTCCTGTAGATTACCTCTAGTCAGGGCATCTAACGCGCCAAAGGGTTCGTCTAAAAGCAGCACTTTCGGACGGATTGCTAGGGCGCGAGCGATCGCTACCCGTTGTTTCATCCCCCCCGATAATTCGTTGGGACGTTTATCCACTGCATGACGAAGATTGACCAGATCGATATATTTTTTGACTTCAGCTTTTCTTTCATCTTCTGATAGTTGAGTCAGAACTTGATCGACGGCGAGGGTAATATTTTCTTTGACGGTTAACCAAGGGAGAAGGGAATAGTTCTGGAAGACTACCATGCGATCAGGTCCCGGTTTTTTAATGCTTTGACCTTGCAAAGTCACCACCCCTTCTGTGGGCAAATCTAAACCAGCGATCATGTTTAATAGGGTGGATTTTCCACAACCAGAGTGACCGATAAGGGAGATAAATTCCCCTTTTTTGATCTGTAAATCTATCCCTTTTAAGGCCACATATTCACCGCCACCACTAAGGGGGAAGATTTTATCAATGTTATCGACAGCAACAAACAAACTCATAGTTTTTTTCTCCTTAAATTGGCTCAAGTTTCAGTTGTTTAGAAATGGGTAAATTTTCCCCATTAATTCCCTATTGACGAACGATTTGATTTTGTAACCAAGCCATAAAGCGATCGAGTAATAAACCCACACCACCGATATAAAATAGAGCGAGAATAATATCGCTGATGTAGTTATTTTGGTAGGCATCCCAGATAAAGAAACCGATACCGACGATACCAGACATAACAATTTCTGCCGCAATAATCGCTAACCAAGCTAAACCGATCGCAATTCTCAAACCAGTGAAGATGTAGGGAAGTGCTGAGGGAATTAATATCTTGAAAAAGAATTTTTGGTTGGACAATTGCAAGACTTGTTTAACGTTGATATAGTCTTGGGGAATTTGTTGGACACCAACGGTGGTATTAATCAAAATTGGCCAAACTGCGGTGATAAAAATAACGAATAAAGCAGCAGGTTGGTTTTGTTGTAAAGCGGCCAAAGATAGGGGAACCCAAGCAAGAGGAGGAACTGTTCTCAGGAATTGAAAAAGGGGATCGAGTGCCTTATTTAAGAAGGGATTAACCCCAACCATAATTCCAACTCCAATACCCACCACTGCGGCAAAAGAATAACCGATTAATACCCGTTTTAGACTTTCGAGAGTTTGCCAGAATAGTCCCTTATCAATACCTCCACGATCAAAGAAAGGATACATTAAATAGGTGCGGGTACGCTCATTAGTAATAATCTCCGATGGCGGCGGTAATTTAATTAATCCCACCATAGACATTAACTGCCATAAAATCAGGAAAAATAAAATACCCACAATCGGAGGAAGGATATCCCCAGAATGCTTTTTCCAAAATTTACTAAAGTTGAAACCACCCTTGCTTGTTCTGCTGACGCTAGTTGCCATTTTGCCGTTTTCCTTTGTTGAAGATAAAGTTACTTGATTGGGAAGAGAAGAAAACATTTTTGGGATTGATAGACTAGATATTTTATGCACCTAGCCTATCGGAAAAAACTCGCTATTTTTTAATCGCCAAACTATCGAGATAAGCTTGGGGATTAGCGGGGTCAAAAGTTTTGCCATCAAAGAATTTCTCCACACCGCGGGAGGTACTGGTGGGAATATCGGCTGCGGGAACTCCTAATTCTGTAGCTGCCGCTTTCCAAAGATCCTCGCGGTTAACTTTGTCGATTAATGTTGAGGCAGTGGTTCAGAGATCATGACTCTTATAGGGATAGGAAACGCTACCGGCGGGATCTTTCCAGTAGAAAACCCCTTTATTTTTGTCGGTGATTTCCGGTTTACCGTCACCCATTTTCTGCATTCCTTTGAGGGGACCGGCGATAATTTCTTCTTTGAGGTTGAAATAAGCCGGTTTAGCGAGAATTGCCGCCGCTTCTGCCCGATTTGCCTCTTGATCGAGCCATTGCTGCGCTTCCATAACTCCTTTTAATAGTGCCTTAGTAGCTTTCGGGTTTTTATCCACCCAATCGGCGCGGATAGCGAGGTATTCTTCCGGGTGATAGGGCCAGATTTCTGCGGTTAAAGCTGACATAAAACCGATCTGATCAGCCACAATTCTCGCCGGCCAAGGATCGCCGGTACTAAACGCATCCATGGTTCCCGTTTTCATGTTGGCCACGGTTTGGGCTGCGGGTACGGCAATTAGGTTAATATCCGTATCGGGGTTAATCCCACCGGCGGCTAACCAGTAACGAATCCAGAAGTCTTGATTAGCTTTCGGGAAAGTATAGGCAGCTTTGAAGGGAGTTCCCGTCGTTTTCATGCCGAGGATGTAATCTTTGGCGGGTTTCAAGTCTAAACCGATATTTTTGCCCTCGTGTTTACCTGCGATCGCAATTCCGTTACCCTGGGTGTTTAACTGCGCTAACACATACATGGGGACTTTAACGTTATTTTTGGTGATTAGTCCCTCAGAAATCAGGTAAGGCATGGGCATTTGCCACTGTCCTCCGTCAATTCCGCCCGCATCTGCCCCAATTTCGACGTTATCTCTAGCAGCGCCCCAGTTAGCTTGTTTGGAGACTTCCACATCGGGCATCCCGTGTTTAGCGAAAAAGCCTTTTTCCTTGGCAATAATTAAAGGTGCGGCCTCAACAATAGGAATATAACCTAATTTAATTTTGGTGGTTTCGGGGGCCTCTCCGGGAGCTACCGCCACAGGAGAAGCAACCGGGGAAGCGGGTGCGGTGGTGCTGGTTCCACCCGTACTGTCGGGGGGATTACCCACACAACCTTTGAGGACAACAGCCCCTGCTGCTGAAACTGCCGCCGTGGTTAAAAATTTCCGTCTCGAAAAATTTGACATAGAATCTCCTACCTGCTTGCTAAAGCAAATATGTGTGCTGAATTATGGGTAAAGGAATCCCTCGCTAAACTGTCCTTCTAGCCTGTGCTATAGAAATTTAGCTATGGAATATTGAATCTCGATTGAACTTACTAAATAAGTCTAGCGGAATCTGGAAAAAATAATTAATCTGAGCGAGAATTTTATGTACAAAAATTTAATTCGATTGATAAGGATTAATTAAGACCATTGATATATCTAGCTTCTAGCCACTTTAAAAGGTTTCCGTAGGGCGCTGGAGCAGGGGTGATGGGGAGCAGGGAGGTGGGGAAGTGGGGGAGTGGGGAGGTGGGGGAGTGGGGGAGCAGGGGAGTGGGGAGAAACAATAAAATGAGCCAAGGGTGAGTTTTAGGAATGCGGCTCCTTCCGGCTTGGTAGAATGGACAATATGCTTTCACCCCAAAGTAATGACCAGATCTAAAAAGCCGAAATCACCGAACTCCTCTGATTCGCCTACCTCTCCTGCCTTGGCTCTGTCTTCCCTACATTTTCGTCTCCAAGCTTTAGAGGAGGAGCATCAGTGGCTCCTCAAGCAGATTGGCAGAAAACGCAACGAACTGAAGAAATTCCTCGACCAGATGCGTTCCCTGGCGACGGAGATTTTCCAGAGAGGGCAACCTCTCTATCAAAAACTTACCGACCTCGACCGCGAAATACACGCCCTTTTTGACGAAATCCTCACTGCTAGAAAATTGGGGCAGCAGACAAAAAAAAGGATTCTCGGAATTTACGAGACACTTCAGTTAACGGGGGTGATTAGCCCGAAATTTGACGATGGAGACGAAGAACTAGACGAACTTTTCGGAGACGAAGAGTCGGAAGGATCATCGGAGCAATCCGCGCAGGATTTCTTCTCTGGGGGAGACTCCTATAACCGTCACGATGATGGAACAGAGCTATCACCTGAAAGCTCGCCTAAATCTCCTGAATCTAGACAAATACGCCGCACTTTCCTGAGAATGGCCGAGATTTTTCACCCCGATAAGGTTACAGACCCCGAAACTCGGATGCGTCACAACGAGATTATGAAGGAAGTCAACCGCGCCTATAAAGAGGGAGATATTGCCAAACTGCTCGAAATCGAACGACAGTATCAAATGGGGGACACTTTCGAGGTTGAAGGCTCATCGGAAAGCGACCTCAAACGACAGTGCGAGAGGGTTGAAACCAATAACGAACTACTCAAAAAGCAATACGAGAACCTGAAAAGAGAACTGCGCTCGGTGCGAAATACCCCGGAAGGCGAGATGGTGAGGGCCAGTCGCGCTTGTGAGAAGGATGGCATCGACCCGATTGAGCAAATGCTAGAGGAGATGAAATTACAAGTTCAATCCACCGAAAAAATCTATAATTTTGTCCTGGACTTCCGCGATAAAAAGATAACGGTTAAAGAGTTTCTGCGCGGACCGGTCAGGATGGGCCGCAGCCCGGAAGAGATGGAAGACATTCTTGATCAACTTCTGGAGCAACTTCGCGGAATCAGCCGTTGAAGAGAGAAAGCCAGTATTTAGTTTCTAGACATTCTTTGTATGCGATGGACATTTTGGCCGAGAAATCAGCCGGCTCTCTTGGGTTTGGTGGGTAAAATGTGTTCTAAGATACAGTCCTCTGGGCGAGGGGGTGGAACGAACCACAAAGACACAAAGGACACAAAGATTGATCGATCATAATGTAAGTTAAACTTATCTCACAGAACCTAGAAGAGCCATCAGCCGGAGAAATAGCGCCTTTAGCTTACCTTGCAACGAGATAAGGGCGGGTCTCCCTCCCTTTCCTGATGGATTACACAAGCGGTAGAACCTCTAGAAATGCGTTGCAAGGGTTTCCCTTACAAGGAGGTATCGAGCAAAACCAAATCCCCCAAAAACCACCCGAAAAAACCGTAGGGGCGCATCGCGTGCGCCCAAATCCCCACAAATACCCCCAAAAAAACCAAAAAAAAACCAAAAACCCGTAGGGGCGCATCGCGTGCGCCCAAATCCCCACAAATACCCCCAAAAAAACCAAATCCCCCCAAAAACCCGTAGGGGCGCATCGCGTGCGCCCAAATCCCCACAAATACCCCCAAAAAAAACCAAAAACCACCCCAAAAAACCGTAGGGGCGCACCGCGTGCGCCCAAATCCCCACAAAAAACCTCAAAAAACCCAAATCCCCCCAAAAAACCGTAGGGGCGCATCGCGTGCGCCCAAATCCCCACAAATACCCCAAAAAAACCAAAAAAAAACCAAAAACCCGTAGGGGCGCATCGCGTGCGCCCAAATCCCCACAAATACCCCCAAAAAAACCAAATCCCCCCAAAAATCCGTAGGGGCGCACCGCGTGCGCCCAAATCCCCACAAATACCCCCAAAAAAACCAAATCCCCCCAAAAATCCGTAGGGGCGCACCGCGTGCGCCCAAATCCCCACAAATACCCCAAAAAAAACCAAATCCCCCCAAAAACCCGTAGGGGCGCATCGTGGTCAGTGAGTTTATCGAACTGCGTGCGCCTAAATCCCCACAAATACCCCAAAAAAAACCCAAATCCCCCCAAAAAAACCATATCCTGTGATTAACCCGATTATTGCCGGCGGGCGAACGCAGTTCGCCCCTACAAAATCGACCCGCCTAAGGGCGGGAAAGAAAAGAAAAAAGAAAAAATAGGGAATGAGGGTAAAAAGGGAAAAGAGAGGAAAAGGGTTACAAAGTCCTCCCAGCACCGCACACCACCCGAAAACCGTTGGTGCTGCCGTGGGAGCGGTCGCGGTCGAAGCTGTAGTAGATGCGGGACGCGGAACGGCAGTAATAAGGATTGAGGTACCAAGAACCGCCCCTCAAAGGAGAATGATTACCATTTTCTATCCAGACACTGCCATCCCTCGGCGCACCGTCATAGTTATCGTGCCAAGTATCGGCGCACCATTCCCAGACATTGCCGTGCATATCGTACAGCCCGAAGGCATTGGGCGGAAATTGTCCCACGGGAGTTGTTTCGTTTCGATATTCTCCTTTGGGTTCATCGGCGTAGGTTTCGCTGGAACTGTAGTTGGCCAATTCCCCGGTAATGGTTTCCCCAAAGTAAAATGGGGTGGTGGTTCCAGCACGACAAGCGTACTCCCATTCCGCTTCACTCGGTAATCGGTATTCCCTTGTCGTTAGTTTCGATAATCTCGCGCAGAACTCGATCGCATGGTCCCAGTTGACTTGTTCCACAGGGCGGCGATCGCTATCGGGACGGTCTTTAAAACGGGCTGGGTTGAGATCAAGGTCTTTTTCAACTTTTAAGTCGGTACGGGAGGCGATCGCTCTCCACTGAGCCTGGGTAATAGGATATTTACCCATGAAAAAGGGGGGGACAGTTACTTCATGTTGTGGTCTTTCCCTTCTAATAAATCCTTCCAAGTTAAGTTTTTTAACCAGTCTTTCGATTTCCTCGTCTTCCGTTCCCATCGTGAAAGTTCCCCCCGGGATGGCGACCATTTCTAAGGTGATGCCGTTGCCCAAATCTTGGGCGAAATATGAGGCTTCTGCCTTTTTTCGTTCGACTTCCTGACCTTTGGCATTTACTTTTACCACATCAAAATCAAATTTCATTGTGTTGATTTCCCCTAAATGTTATTTCACTTGCTTTTAACCAAACATTCTAACTCCACTATCTTTCCCTCGACATCAAGCCACTACATTGGCACCCCTGAGATAATCTTCTAGTTGGCGATCGTTATCGTGGCTGAGATTGCCTAGAGGTAAAGTTTCGACGCTAAAAGCTCTCACCTCGCTAACTTCTAATGTGTCTTTGATCTGAAAATTCCCCCCGGCCGTCACTTCAATTAAAACTGAAATGGAGTGAATGCGTGGATCACGGTCAAAAGAGGAATAAACCCCGACTAAACGCCCTAAACTGATTAAATTTAATCCTGTTTCCTCTTTTAATTCCCTTTGAGCAGTATTAAAAATATCTTCCCCCCAATCGATCATTCCCCCCGGTAGGGCCCATTTGCCGGTGTCTCTGCGTCGGATTAAAACAATTGTACCATCAGCAAGCAGCGGAATTATTGTCACCCCAGTTACAGGATGACGAAAGATAATTCCCATCACACTTTTAATAAAATGCCAAACACGATCCATAGGAATTAGGAGATAGGAAGATGGGGGGATAGGGAGATAGGGAGATAGGGAGATAGGGAAATTTTAACTAATACCCCAAAACCCAAAACCCCAAAACCCAAAACCCCTAACAATATCAATCATGAGGGAGATAGGGAGATAGGGAGATAGGGAGATAGGGAAATTTTAACTAATACCCCAAAACCCAAAACCCCTAACAATATCAATCATGATCGAGAATGGCTTTAGCCTGAATTAAAGCCGATCGCACTTGTTCAAAACCTGTGCCACCATAGCTATTACGGGCTGCTACTACCTGACGAGGAGCGATCGCATCGTAGATATCGGACTGAAAAGCTGGATGTAATTCTTGCCATTCCGTCAGGGTTAAATCTTTCAATAACTTACCCGCTGCCAAGCTGCTTTTAACCACTTTCCCGACTAAATTATAAGCTTCTCGGAAGGGAATCCCCTTACTGGCTAAATAATCCGCCACATCTGTCGCATTAGAAAAATCTTCCGCCACCGCGTTAGCTAATCGGTCAGTTTTAAATTGAATTCCGGTGGCTAAAAGTACCGTCATCGCTTGCAAACAAATCCGCACGGTTTTAACGCCATCAAATAACGCCTCCTTGTCCTCCTGCAAGTCTTTGTTATAGGCTAGGGGTAAACCCTTCATTAAGGTCAATAACGCCTGTAAATGCCCAAAAACCCGCCCTGTTTTGCCGCGCACCAATTCGGGAACGTCGGGATTTTTTTTCTGGGGCATAATGCTAGATCCCGTGGCACAACTATCGGTGAGAGTGATAAAACTAAATTCTTGGGAAGACCAGAGAATCATTTCTTCGCTCAAACGGCTCAGATGAACCATAATCAGACTAGCGGCCGTCATAAATTCAATGGCAAAATCTCGATCGCTAACTCCATCGAGACTATTGTTATACACCTGCTCAAAATCGAGTAAATTGGCACTGTAATGACGATCAATCGGAAAAGTGGTCCCCGCTAAAGCGCCACATCCTAGTGGCGAAATATTAGTCCTAGCGCGAATTTGCCCTAATCTTTGGTGATCCCGTTCGGCCATTTGAAAATAAGCGAGGAGATGATGGGCTAAACTAATCGGTTGAGCGCGCTGTAGGTGGGTATAACCGGGGATCAGGGTTTCCAGATGGTTTTCAGCGTGATTGACTAAAGCTTGCTGAAAATTGCGAATTTCTTGCCTAATATCATCAATTTGTTGTCTAAGATACAGACGTATATCCGTTCCTACCTGATCATTCCGTGAACGGGCTGTGTGCAGTTTTTTGCCCACATCTCCCACAATCTCGGTTAAACGACGTTCTACGGCAAAATGCACGTCCTCTTGATCGATGCCGGGGTTAAAGTTGCCAGTGCGGTATTCCTGACGAATTTGTTCCAATCCAGAGACGAGACTATCTGCTTCTTCGTGGCTGATAATACCCGTATAGGCGAGCATTTTAGCGTGAGCGATTGATCCGGTGAGATCATACTCGATTAATTCGATATCAAAGCCAATACTGGCGTTAAATTCTACGATCGTAGGATGGAGACTACCTTCAAAGCGATCGCTCCAAGTTTTCTTTGCTGTCACTGTTTTCGTTAGATGATTGTGGATAAAGTTAACTAAAATATGCTGAACAATTTTTAGGGATAATCCTGTGTTGATAGCATTACCGCTTCAGGTTAGAAAAATCTCCAACCCTACAAACATAAGAATAGCAAGAATTGCTCGCTCTGACTGAAGGCTGATAGGCGAAAAGCTAATAAGAAGTAAAACCTCGAAACATATAACCGACAATCAAACCAATTAATAGGGCCCATGCTTGCCCAGTTTTGACGAAATTTGAGAAGGCTTTCTGGACATTGCCGATGATATCCACATCTTGCTCGGAAATAGTCATCAAGACATTGGTAAGGGGGGAAAAATCGATCGAGACAGATAGATGATGGAAGATGTCGATCACGATGGCATTCCTCAAAAACGAAAATCTACAGAACAAGTTAACACGAAAACGACTAAATTAAAACCACTTTTGTCCCTCTGGCGCTGAGTTGAAGGGGAGGTCACTTTTAAGATGATTGAGATTGCTGGTAATAGGATAATAGTAAATTGCCCGCTTTTGCTAAATCTTGCCCAAAGGCGATAATTCCTTCTTCATGACCACTCATCACTAAAATTTGTTGCTCCTCTAGACGATCTTCTTGACATAAACGGATAATTTCTGCGGCCATTTCTGGGGTTCCATAGGCAATATTTTCTTGGGTGGTCGGCACTCGATACATCAAATTTTGCCACAGGGGGCGATGGTGAATATGAATCACCCCATTAATCTGGGGATTCGCTTCATAAATCGCTGCATGGGTGAGAGTTTCTGAAGAAGCGGCGATTGTTCCCCGACAAGTGACCCGATTTTCTTGCCAATCGTAGTCTATAACTGTGGTGTAATGGGATTCATTTAATACTGGGATTCCCCCGGTGTTAGTGCCAGAAATAATAATTTCTTTGTCTATTTTCCCTCGTTGACTCACATTCCCAAAACCGATTCCGTTATCGTATTGACCGATTAATCCCAGTCGATAGAGGCGATTGCGCCAATAATTTAATTCTGCAATCTCTGAGCTTATTAAGGGACGGCCAGGAATCCAAGTACAATTGTATTTAACGTAACCTTCATCAATCATAGATTTTTCTGAAAATATTCAGGATAATTTTGACAAACTTTCTGCACAAATTCCTGGAGAGGATAGGAAATATTGGCGATATAATTATCTTTAATTACTTGAGAAAATAGGGGTAAAACTTCCGTATCCAAGGCGGGGTTAAATAACTCGATCGGTAGGATTAAATCGGAACCGTCCCGCACATCAATGGTCTCAAAATTATCGGCTACAATTAACCAAAGAGGACGCACCCAAAGAGCCGAACGACTTTCGATCACCTGAATTACTTCTCCGTATAAAGTTCGATTTTTGCAGAATAAACTAACAATTTGATGGGGAGTGAATGTGTTCATAGACAATTCTAGTTTTCCTCGATTAACCGCTTATTCTTAGATTAGCCGAATCTCCCCCCGGGTGCATCTCATTTTTGTCAATCTACCAAGTTGGGATTTTTAAAGGGAAACTTTCAGATAAGATCAGGCCTTACTTGCGATTTGATCACTCAATCCCAGCTTTTGGGGGGTTCTACCCCCCAAACCCCCCGCTGGGGGCGTGGCGCCGCCCCCAAACCCCCCGCGCATTAGCTTTTCGGTGGGATGCTTACACGCAGTTGTTCATATATTTGTACCAATTTCAGAGTCACTGATAATTGCTGATTGTCGATATTTCTGCAAATGTGAGATGCACCCTCTCCCCCCAATCTCTTTACTGTTGCACTCTTGCAAGAGGAAAGAGTATCTCATCTCCACAAGCAATTTAAATGCGCGGACAGCTTATCTTTCACTGGTCACTGAAAAAAGCTGGCCACCTACCAATCCCTTGCCAGATCGGGAAAAAACTCCGTTAGAATACGGAAAGCCGTTGACAAAACGATAGAAAATCATGACCGTTGCTTACCCTCGTAAATTCAAGAAGACGATGAGCGCTCGCGACATCATGAAGCGTGTCATTAGCGATCGCGAAATTCATCTTGTCACCCTCAACCGTTACCGCTACAACGAACAACGTAGCTGTAAAGACCTGACCGAACTGATCGAAACCTTGGACGGACAACCAAAAGAATTGATCCAAGAGCTTTCCCATCACGTCGCCGATGAGGCCCGCCATGCCTACTGGTTAACCGATTTATTGATCGAATTGGGGGCCGATGTGGGGAAACCGCCGGGGTTGTCCTATATCGATGAATTTGAACGTCTTCTCGATCAAGATCAATTCCAAGGCGAAGAACAAAGGGAAGATAGACTGATTGCAGCCCTAGCGGCAATTAACGTCACCGAAAAACGGGGATGCGAATACTTTGCCGCCCATATTTATGCCCTCAAAGCAGGGGAACAAACCCCGGAAAATCTGCAAATTCAGGAAACGATCGCCAAAATCTTTCCCGAAGAAGCGGGCCATGTGCGTTGGGGTAATCGTTGGTTAGCCAAAATTGCCCAAAAAAGCCCCGAACATCGGCAAAAAGTCGAAAAAGCTAAGGCCAAATACTCGGCGATCGAACAGGCCGCCTATGAATCGGGGATGGATATCACCCTGGGGGCAGAATTGCGCCGCATCGGTCATTTAATGGAAATCGCCGCCACTATGCCACTCTGGGAACGTCCTCAATATCTGATGGAACGTTTACCCCAATCCCTTCTCGACCCGAAATTGCAATTATTCCGGGTAGAAGCGGCTCAAAAAGCCTGGAATCGTGATCCACAAATGTTTATGGAACGCTTTGTGCCGATGTTTTTTAATGTGGACGGCAATATCGGCAAAAAAGAGAAAGTCAACTAATTTAACCTTGATTTTCTGGGGCAATCATTCAGCGATCGCTGAAGAAATGTTCAGCGAGGATCAAGAAAATCAGCTATTGTTTTAAATAGGGGTGAGTTCTCGGCTTTGGGGCCAGAGAAACACCACTTTTTTACTGTTTATTTTGGCTTTTCTCTTTTAGATTATGCGTCTTTTAGCTGCCTTCGATCGCTATCCCGATAGTGTATCGTTAACCCTAGAACCAGTAGCCACCGACTCGCAAAAATTTGATTTATATTTAACTTTACACCTACAAGCTCAAATTCAATCTCTCCTCGGCGGGGAAATCAAATGGGGGCTAAAAGGAGGAAAATTAGATTTTGTTTTAGTTAATTGTCACCTAACACCAAATCCTCTTTCGAGTCAAGAGTTATACATAAATCGTATTAATAATTATCAATGGCGGTTATCTTTCAAAAGTCCTCAGTCAATATTTACAGGAGCGCTCGAAAGGATTAACCTAGGAACCGTCAGTGTGGAGGAAGAACCTTATCATCTGACGGTGCAATTTTCGCTAACAGCTGCCGATATTTGTATCACGGAAACATCGGGATTATGGAAACACGATCTAAGTCCCAATAAACATAGTATTTTAGAGCGAAAGTTAGCATTTTTCCTGATAGAAAATCAATTTGATGCTTTTTTAAGTCGTATTTCTTTGGGTTCATCGCAGGTGGAATTAGATAATGTTCTAGTTGAACCGCAACCGGCAGCATCAGAAAATTTAGAGAAATTGCAGACACAAATCGAGGGAATTTATGCTGCTGTTAGTGATGATTTTCTGGAATTAGCCCAATTAGCTGAACTTAATCCCCTAACGGATTTTACTGGGGCAAATCTCCTGGCAGCGGAATTAAGTGGTATATCTTTAGGTATGGCTAATCTCTATCAAGCTAATCTGCGGGGGGCCAATTTAACCGATGCTGATTTAAGTGAAATTAACGGCAGTCATGTTAGTTTTAAGGGAGCGGATTTAAGCGGAGCCTTATTAGCTAATGCTGATTTAAGTTATGCTGATTTTTACCGTTCTAGTTTGGCTTTAGCTAATTTAATTGGCTCTAATTTAGAAGGAGCTAATTTGGTTGAAGTCAACATCACTCAAGCGAATTTGAGCGGGGCAAAAGTGCAGGGGGCAAAGTTTGCCGATAATGTGGGTATGACTGAGGAATTGCGGGAAAATTTACGCTTGCGCGGAGCTTTCTGCGATTAGTCAACTATTCAGCCTCTAAATGACACCAAATACTCTCACCCCTCCCCGAAAATAGCGTTATTAAATAACAAAAGGAGACTAGAGATTTTCCTCGGTATCTATGCCCAATTCCCGCAGTTTAGCCGCTAATTTCGCCGCTTTTTGCTTTTCTTGCTCGACTTGGTTTTCTGCCTCTAAAACCCGATTTTCTGCCTCTAAAACCCGATTTTCTGCCTGTTGTGCCGCTTCTGCGGGAGTGGGTACTAATTCCCCTTCGGGGGTAAAATAGCGCAATTTATTGGCGGATAAACCCAAATATAAGCCTAATTGTTGACTCCAGAGCCATCCCTGGGGATTGGGGGTAATCGGTTGATATTGACCGCTAATTAGGGTAAATCCTGCAAATTCTAAGCTTTCTGGGTCAAACCAAAAATAATCGGGAGTGCGAAATATATCCTGATAAATTTGTTTTTTCTCCTCT
>VYLK01000190.1_pt1 | contig 39453 bp, 53 predicted proteins | sample 5114321 | NCBI WGS metagenome assembly VYLK01 (sample SAMN12291792, study PRJNA351875) | freshwater metagenome | isolation source: freshwater lake | place: USA: Michigan, MSU2 Lake | collected 2011-08-16
TAAAGCTTATTAAAAGAATGAGTTATGGATTTACCAATTTTCAACATCTTCGACTTAAGCTGTTTGCTTGCTTTAATTCATAACAAAAATTAACACACGAAAACCAGAAGAGCCGCTAGACTTTCAGGCGCTCGCTTAGGATTAGTAATTAAACCGATAATTCCCGTATCTAATAAAACTACTCTATTCACCAAGTTACTCCCTTTAATTCAGCCGGAAATAAAGGACGCTCAGATAAACGATCTTGATCGAGTGCTTCGATTAAATATTCACCGGTTTCTTGTTGTTCTTGTTCATCTTCTTCATCAATCCAAGATTGAAGTAAATTAACCAGTTTGGTCTGTTTTTCTTGTTCTAAAATAGTATCTTTAAGTAGCTTGAGGACATAATCTTCTAGAGAAAGACCTTTCTCCCTCGCTTTTTGGCTGAGATATTGTTCGATTTCCGATGTTAAATTAAGAGTTAGTGGCATGGGCTTGACTTGAATCAATTTATCGTGTCTTTAACTATTATAAACAAAAAAGCGATCACCCTCTACAAATATAGCGCAATCGCCCCTAATTTAAGACTTCAATTGTTGCTCGATTTGCCAGTTTTCTATTAAACACTAACTAGCAAAGTCAAATACTGGTGTTTCAATTACCCGTTTTGGTCGCTTATTTTCCCAGATAATTTCCTGCAAGCGTTCGACAGTTTCTGGTGCAAAAAAACGCTCTCCCGTTTCTACACAGACTCTAGCGGGGACATTTTCTATAATAAAAAAATTGCCATTGATTTCAAGGGTATAGGTAACTTCTTGTTCAATTAAGGTTTCTTGTCTAGAATTAGTTGACATCTGGTGTTCTCCTTGATTTAAAATCAATCCATAAATTTGGATCGGGTTCATATAGGGTAATAATTTTGAGCAAAGGGCGAGAGGGATAGCTACAATGAATGTGTAAGGCTCTATTAATTAGAGTAAATCCCAAAAGTAAACAGCTTGCACCATACTTATCAGCCGGATAATCTTCAATAATTTCGCTTTGTTCCATCGCCTCCCGTAATTCTTGAACACTGATCTGACGCAGGATACTTTGATTGACAGCGTGTTGAGAAAATTCAAATTGGTTTTGTCTAACTTTTTGACGAATTTCCTCAATCATTTCAGTGATAGCCGCCTTTAATCTGGTAGTAAATATCCTTCGCTGTCATTTCGCCAAATAACTGATCTTTAATTTCTAAATAATTTAGAGGTTGGGATGATGTTTCTCTTAGAAAGAAGGCCGCTTTAGCAATTCCCAATCTTTCTACGAGAGCTTTAACTCCCTCTTTTCTAATTTCCTCAATCTCAGGAATCGTCAAATCTGTTGGAACTTTCATAGTAATTTTTCTCAATTCAAGCGTTGAAAATAATGGCGACAAACTCCACAGGAGTTTTAACAGCAAGAGTGCCACTGTATTTTTTAATCATTCGATCGTCGCAGATAATGAAGTAGTCTGCTTCTATAGCTTCGGCACAAGCAATATGCAAAGCATCTACTCCTTTAATTTTAGCAGAGGTTTCGATTTGCTGCGATCTTGCTAGGACCTCTTCCGTAATCAGTTGAAAGTGCCTAGCTTGTTGCAGGACTAGCTCGACAAAAGTGCGGCGGTCGCTGTAAGGATTTCGCTGGGTTTCATATACTAACGCATCAGAAGAGACAATTTCTATTGTTTCATTCTCCACCAGCAGGAAAATTAATTGCATCGAGATTGACTCCAAATAGATTCTGGCTTGAGTCTGATCGTCAAAGATTCGGTTGAGAACACTCGTATCAAGATAGACTTTCAATTTTACTTTAGTCATTCACACTTCTACTATTATAACCCAAAAAAGCGATCGCACTTTATCAATGTAGTGCGATCGCTGCTAATTTAAGGCTAGATTTGCCAGTTTTTTATTTTAATTTGGGCTTCAGAACAGAGCCAACTCCCAGAAAGCCCACTGCCAGAAGACCGAAGAGACTGGATGGCTCTGGTACTGATACCGGCCCCGGTGTGTTTGACCCTAGCGTGATGCTGTCAAAACCTACCTGATCGGCTACACCCCCGAAGAGTACGGACTTCGCTGTCCCGGCAAAGCTCACACCGATGGGGTCCCAGTTGCAGAACAATCCCGTCGGGTCACCCGTGCAGTTGTTATTTTGGGAGTTAACCCCCAGATTAATCTGAGCCAGTTGGGTGCCTGTTCCATTCAGTCCGTCGAAGATGGTTACAGACCCAGCTTGACCTGATGAGTAATAGAAGGAGAAACCCGTGTTAAAACCTGCCGCTACGTTCATCAAGTTGCCAGGACCCGACACGAAAAACGCGACGGTGTGAGGCGTAGGCTCGTTGGCAAAGTTGCCACTACCGCCATTATCGAAATCAATGATAGCCAGAGAATCCGGTCCGAAGGAAATGCCATAATTGGGACCGGCAGATCCCAAGCTCCCAGTACCTCCGTTGTAAAAGTTAAGAATTTGTTCGAGATTTTGCAGTCCCTCGAAGTCGAGACTGACAACTGCCGCATCTGCCTTAGGAGCAGCAAGAATGCAGGTAGAAAGGGCTGCTCCAGCACCAACCATCGAAAGTTTTTTAAGCACACTCGAAGTTTTCATACTCAGAAAGTTTCCTCAAAATAAATAAACAAACAAATGTTCTGACTGCCCTTTAAAGGAGAAAATCTCGAATTAAGCGACATTGGCAAGGGAGAAAAATTGATTTTTTCAAAATTGCCAATCACTAAATTTTAAGTTAGTTCCTCAATGACAAGACAGAGCAACAACGGGATTTTACCCCCCCCCGATTTTGTCAAGTGTAAACCAACACAAATTTACAAAAATTTATAATTATTGTTACCCTTGAGAGTAGGTTAGTAAATCTCAATTTGGTCGAAATATCTATATTACAGGGCGCACGCAGTTCGATAAACTCACTGACCACAGTGCGCCCCTACCATTGGCGCAATAATATTATTGTAGGGGCGAATTGCATTCGCCCTCTTTGATCCCCCCTTAATCCAAGGAGGGTATCTGACAATTTTTAACCCCTACCTAATTAACAGCTAATCCCTAATCTCTCAATAACAGATATTCGCGAATCTCAAAAAAGTTATCCCAAGGAATATAGGGGGAATTTTCCGCTTGCAGATAATCGATTAAACGATCCCTAGCAAAAACTAGATCGGCCTTTCTAGCCATGGTAATATCGGTGACAGAATCACCGATCGCAATAGTTTCTACTCCTGAATATTTAGCCATAATCAAGGCTTTAGCCACTAATTCCGTCTCATTTTCCCAATCGGAATGAACTTGCAGATATTCCCCTTGAGTATGAAGATTGACCCCATAAATTGCTGTCACCTTATCTAATAGTCCCTCCCGTTTTAAGACCGTTTCAATCATGCCTTGGATGCCACCGGAGATAATAATAAAAGGGATGGATTGCTCCTGTAAAAAAGCGAGGAATTCGGCTAATCCGGGGCGAATTGGCTTGCTTTCGGCATAGGCGAGAATATCGGCGTATTTTTGGCTCGGTATCGACTCTAGCAGTTGACGGACACCCCGGCGCAGACTGAGAGTGCGAGCGTACATTTGGGGCATAATTTGGGCCGATAAATCGGGGGCGAATTCTTTGAGCATACCCGCAAAAGTTTCCACGGCGGTGATAGTGCCATCAAAGTCACAGAAAACAATTTTACTCATGGGGTGACAAAATATCTGAAATTGGATATAATCGAAGGTTATGATTAATTTTACAGAGATTATCTGACTCTAGAGCTTCAACCCCCATGAAATCCTATCTCGCCGCCGCCATTCAAATGACCAGTCAGCCGGATTTAGAGAAAAATCTCGCTGCCGCTGAAGAGTTGATCGAACTTGCCGTGGGTAAAGGGGCGGAATTAATCGGGTTACCAGAAAATTTCGCTTTTATGGGGGCAGAAACCGATAAAATCGCCCAGGCCGAGACTATTGCTCGAAAAGCCGATAAATTCCTCCGCACCATGGCCCAACGGTTTCAAGTGACCATTTTAGGGGGTGGTTTTCCCGTGCCGGTGACGGGTATTCCCGATAAGGCTTATAACACCGCTATTTTAGTCGATGGCAACGGTGCGGAATTAGCCCGTTATCAAAAAGTCCATCTCTTTGATGTCAATGTCCCGGATGGTAACACCTATCAGGAATCGAGTACAGTCATGGCAGGAATCGATTTACCGCCGATTTATGGCTCCGATAGCTTGGGCAAAATTGGCCTCTCGATTTGCTATGATGTGCGTTTTCCTGAACTCTATCGCTATTTATCGCAGCAAGGAGCCGATGTTTTATTTGTACCTGCGGCGTTTACAGCTTTTACAGGGAAAGATCATTGGAAAGTTTTGTTACAAGCGCGAGCGATCGAGAATACTTGTTATATAATAGCTCCTGCTCAAACGGGCAATAATTACGCACGCCGTTACACCCACGGTCACGCTATGATTATCGATCCTTGGGGTGTGGTTTTAGCCGATGCGGGAGAAGAAGCGGGGGTGGCAATTGCCGAAATTAATCCCCAACGTCTGCAACAGGTGCGACGACAAATGCCGTCCCTACAGCATCGTGTTTTTGTTTAAAATTCGATTCGACAATTTTGTCGATAAAAACGCCTAATTTTGGGATTTAACTCGGTTTTTTCGCGTAACATTCCTCCCTGATAACAAGGGTCGAATCTAAAACCTAATTAGTTAAGCTAAAAGCTTTGATGTACTGAGTTTCTAACCTTCTTTGCCAGATTCTCAGGGTAAGCTCATCTAATAAGGATGTAGTCGATTTATGCCACCCGATCAAACCATACCAAGTAATGAAGAACTAGGTAAAAATATCCGTAAACTTTATTAACAATCTTCCTTGAAAATCTCTTGACTATCGCACCCCGAATCAGGGATTATATGAAGATGTAGCGTTTCTCGTCAAGGTGAATTGTAAATTAAACCTTGCCGAAGTAAGAATTCTCAGTTGCGAAAACATACCTCATATATCCGAGAAACGCTGTAGAGCAGACAGGGATGCAATTCAGACTTGAATTGGCGAAATTCAAGTCTTGAATCTATTTATTGTCAACTTCAGTCCAAAAATACTCTGATGGTTGGACAAATATGCTCTCTGGACTTGTTCTAAGAAGATTCCGGGCTAAATGAGAAATAATCCCATTTAGCTTCTCTAGACCGTTAAGGAGAAACCGATGTCATCTTATACCACAGAATCAGAAAAAATTGATTTTCCGAAAACCCTAGACATAGCCACCGTTTGCGTCTATGGGCTAGGAATCCTCTCGGCGGGCCTATTTTTATTTCTGCCCTTCGTCAACCTGCTGCATCCGAGTCCGTGGCAGCGATGGCTAGGCACAATTCACGGTTTTGGTTCCCTATTAGCCCTAGTCGTGATTGTTTACGCTGGTCATCTCGCTTTTCCCCTGCTCAGAGGTTCTAGCAAAATTTTGCGGCAAATGCGAACCCTCACCTTCTGGTCCACCGTCCTCGCTTCTTTGGCGATCGCCACTGGCAATTTAGCCTATATGCGCTATCGGGCCGGTTCAGAGTTTGGCGGTGCGCGGGCATGGCTAAAGGAAAATTCGCCCCTCGGTCAATACGTCCTCATGGAATACCACGAATTCAGCGTCCTTTTTACCCTACCCCTAGGCGTGGCCTGCACTTGGATTCTCTGGAAATACGGCGACTCAATCCTAGACAAAGCTAATCGACCGGTGTTAACGGTCACTTGCATTGCCCTGATGGCGATGATGTTTTTTGCCATGGGTGGACTCGTTAGCGGCCTCGGTGTTGCCAAAATTCACGCCCTGTAAACCCTTATTTAGCTACTTTACCTCAAAAGTGAACAAAATTAAACTTTTGCTCGTTTTAGCTACGGTTTTCGGGTTATCTACCACCGCTCCCGTCCTAGGGGGTGTAAACTTAGCCCCGATGGTACGGATAGGAAGGCGGCCAGCATTAGCAACCAAAGTCAAATCGTCGGTCGTTTCCCTACTGCTGGTAATACGGTTGGAGACTTTTAGCGGTGGGACTTTTCGGTTTTAGACACTTACGAACTCTGAAAAAATAGGAACAAATCTGATGACTCAACGTTACGTCGATAGTCCTTGGTATGGAAAAATCTGGGCTTTTTTAAAACAATTTCCCCAAGGTTTAGCCGAAGGTGCTAAACGTTCCCCTGCCACTTCTGGGCCGGCAGCGGCGGCGATTATTAGTGCTGGTATTGGCTGTTTTTTAATGATGGTTGCTCACCATTTTTCCGATGCAGACCATTCAAAAACCGTAGAAACTTTTCTTTGGAATTTGGGCAGTTGGATACCTGGCAGTAAAAATCCTAGCAAAATGTGGGGCAATATCGGCAGTTATAGCGGCAAAGAAACGATGTTATTAATTGGCTGGTTGGTCAGTTGGCCCATACTGCATTATCTTTGGAAAGATCGCCAGATAAAAGCTAAGACCATTCTCTTTTGGTTTTTTGCCCTCATGATTGCCGCCACGGCCATGTCATGGCATCCACTATTTCCCTATTTACCTTTAACTTAAAGCCTAGGAGGTGACAAAATGAACGCTCAAGTTAGAAAGGTTTCCTCGCGTAAAATGCACGATATCGTCTGGATATTAGTGGGACTTTTTGGTTTATTTGCCATTACTTTTCCCCTGGCTATGTGGCGAGTGAGCAATATGGAAAAGTTTCAAGGTTCTCATGTGAAATCTTTAGTTGTAGAAGGAGAAAACGCTCCCCAATCTTCACAGCTTAAAACTAAATAAATCTCAGTTGTGGATAATCTGAGTTTTGGATAAGTCGAAACCCCGAGACTCAATCGGAATCTAAAACTCTGATTAACATATAAAACTCTCAAAACTGTTAACAATTGCTAAGTAGGTAGGCGTTAAAAGTTGTCAGATGCCCCCCTTATTAAGGGGGATCCCCCCGCCTATCGGCACCCCCCTTATCAAGGGGGGCAGGGGGGATCGAACCTAAAATCCATTTTTAATTTAATTATAACCAACCACTTATAATAACTTTTTAGCAAAATCGATCGCTTCCTGAAAAACTGTGACTTGGCCCTCAATTTGGGCAATTTGTACCTCGGTTAATAACTTACCAATAATCGGACTGGGTTTCAGGTGTAAATGGTTGATTAAATCATCGCCCCTTAATAAAGGTCGGGGATGGGCGATAATATTATCAGGATCGAGATAGGAAGTCAACAGAGAAGCGACGATATTTTTGTTAATCCCCATCGATAAAGCAAAAAGGGCAAAGATAGGAAATACTTTTCCCGTATTTAGATAAATAAAATACTGTTCCCGCAGACTTAAATTATCTGCCTCCTTGAGGGGAGGTAAACACTTAATCACCGTGATTACCGTGCGAATTTCCCCACGGGAATACTTGAGATCGATTAACTCTTTTTCCGCTTCTGCCAAAATATCCGATACCAATAGGGCCAATTTTGTCAACTGTAACTGAGAAGGGGAAAAGATAAATTTTTCCGGTAACAAAGATTCTAAAAATCCCGCTGCCGCTTCCACCCCCATAACTCGATCGATTTTTGCGGGGGTAATCCGACGCAACCAGAGAGATAATAAGCCATCTTCCCAGGCACTTTTTAGCCATTTATTGCCACGGGAATTGAGCAAAAGGTAGTTTAACTCGGATTGTACCCTTTCGGCGGCTACAAGGCGCAATAAAGGGGCAAGAGAACGAATAGTTGCACGGGTATGGGGTTCGATCTCAAAGTCCAATTGAGCCGCTTGTCGATAGGCTCTTAATAATCTTAGGGGATCATCCTGGAGATTTTCCCTGGAAATCATCCGCAGGGATTGGCAGCCTAAATCTTTTAATCCCCCTAAAGGATCGAAAATTTCTTGGGTGTGGAGATTATAAGCAAGAGCATTAACGGTGAAATCCCGTCTTTTTAGGTCTATTTCTAGAGATTCTCCCTCCTGTTGTGCGAAATCAAGAGTCCCCTGCGGAAAAACGACGCGAGCAATTTGACGAACCGCATCTAAAACCACAAAACCGGCTTTATAATGATGGGCAATAGTTTGGGCAATTTCGATCGCTTTTTCGGGAACCACAAAATCTAGGTCAATATAGTCTTTCTGACGGTTTAATAAAGCGTCTCGCACAGCACCACCGACTAAATAAGCATTTTCTGGCAATTCTTGCTGATTAATCGCAAAAACTTCTTTAACTAAACTATCTAGGTTTTTTTGACAAGACATCGAGAAGATAAATTTACAAAAATATAATTTTGACCGGCCCCATTTGGGGAGAGACTGAGCTAGATTAACGGAAAAGACCTATAGAGTTAAACCTATGTGTATTTGTATTAACTGCTATTTTGTTGATCGCTGTTTCACCTATCATGCCGTAGAAACACAACATCAAGAACGTCATCTCACCGAGACACCGGACTTTGAAGCGAAGAACCCTTCTATTAACGTTAACATTCGCACCAAGGAAGATTATATCGAAATGGAATGGGATGTGGTGGGTTGCGATAGCTTTTTACGCGAAACTGGTAAATGGTCTAGTTTGCGTCCGGGTGAACCAATTCCCACCTAAAATACCTGAATTTACCCCCATACATATTTACTACAAGAGCCAAAAACCCTTATCCGTCAATGGATAGATCCGTTAACTTTTCTTGCTGTACCCGTGCAATAGTGGTCATGTACATGGAAAAAGTTCCGATTGAGTCGATGTGGATTGTTGAAGCTAAAGGACGCAGAGATGAAGCGAGAAATGGTTCTGTTCAGCTAATTTCAGGCGAAGAGGCTTTAGCGCAAGTCAGACGGCTGTAAGTGCGTTCGCCATGTTACAGGATAAAATAATTAAACCGAGTTGAAATCGAAGTCAAGGATATGCCAATTCGACAACCCCGCTACAGCAAAAAAGAATTTGCCCAACGTGGCAATGAACTCTATGAATCCCAAGTGCGCTCTCAAGTTGAAGAAGGCAATTATGGCAAAATTGTGGCGATTGACATTGAAACCGGAGCGTTTGAAGTTGCCGATGATTTGGTGACAGCATCGAAACAACTTTCTGCACGAGTGCCTGATGCTCAGACTTGGTTTATTCGGATTGGACATCTAGCAGTCGATCACTTTGGTACAAGGAGTTTGAGAACAAAGCAATGATGCAAGGTCCTGTGAATCAAAGGTGTGAAGCGACCTTATCGATCGCGCTCACGAATAATAAGACAGCGCAGATGGTAGATGCTGTAATTGATACAGGATTTTCGGGTTTTCTCACTTTGCCGTCTGACATAATTGCCACATTGGGGTTGAGTTGGGAGGGCCGAGATATTGCCACATTAGGTGACGGAACTTTCTGTACGTTTGAGGTTTACATCGGGCGCGTGATTTGGGATGGGCAATATCGTGAGATTTACATCAACGAATCAGAGACACTTCCACTAATCGGGATGCAGCTATTGCGAGGTTACGATCTGCGGATTCAAGCGATCGAGGGTGGTCTAGTCCGATTGAGGCTTTGGAGTAGAGTGCGATCGCCATCTTACACGATAAAATGAAGGAACCGAGTTGAAATCGAAGTCAAACGGATCACCAACTCAGTTTGCGTCCTGGTGAACTAATTCCCACCTAAAATACCTGAACTTTCCCAATACATATCTACTACAAGAGCCGAAAGTTAATCCACAAATATGTCTTGGACAGCCAACGATTCGAGGAATGCGTAATTTAAGAGCGAGGTATTTATGGGTAAAGAAGAAGAACTACTTGAACAATGGCGAGAATTGACACCGGAAAAGCAACAAAAAGTTTGGCAATTTGTTCAAATACTTAAATCTGAGTCACAAACAACACCAGAAGCTAAATTTATTCCCCAAACACCATTAAGCAAAAAGTTATGGGAAATCCGACAGAGGGCAATTTCGGCTGGATTGCAACTGCTCAATGAAGAGGAAATAGAACAAGAACTTGCTGCACGTCGAGGAGGATGCAGTGAGTCATGAAATTGCTGGCACTTACGGTTTAGCGGCGATGGATGCACTTCATGTTGCTGCTGCGCTGCAAATTCAAGCTGATGAACTAATCACCACCGAAAAGCAAACCAAACCAATGCACCGAGTCAGGGAAATTCAGATTGTTTCAATAGACATCTCTTTTGCATGAGCAGAAAACGGGTTTCTCGGAGAAACCCGTTTTCTGTGCGTTACTCAGTCTCAACTTAGTTGGGGTTTAACAACCTTTCTAGATTTTAACCTCAGCTAAAAACGCGATCGCCTTCTCCTATCTACACAGTAAAGCAGCGATCGCCCCTGATTAAGCAATCGCAAATTCTGTTAATTCACGACTTGCAGGATCATGAAATGCTAAAACAATATCTTCTTTGGGAATCCCTGCTTCTAATAATTGAGAGGTGATTCCTATTTCTGTCCAATCCTGTTCAATATAAACTCTTTCATTTTTAATACGAATATGAATCTGAATATTGTTGATTTTCTTTTTGTTTATCCAACCAATAGACATCCATAGATAATGATCATGATTTTCATCAAAAATCAAACAGGTTTCTAGTTTTTTTTTGGATGAGCTATTCGCAATTTTGTCTAGCTTTGTTAAGGTATTTTGAATAATTTGGCGATAGTTAGTTAGTTTATCCATTGGACAATCTCCTCTTTTTCGATGTTGACAACTAATAAATCTAATTGGTGTCTTTTAATAACGGCTTGAATAGATTTTCGTTGGAAAAAAGTCTCATAAATTTCATCTTTGATAGCCAGATAGATTTCTTGGTATTCATCTTGCCCTAATTGAATAAGATCACGATAAAAAATATATTGTCCCAAAGCCATTTCAAAGTCTTTGATCATTGAAGGGCCAAGAAAGCTTTTAATTTCAATGATAATTTTACGTTGTCTTTGTTCTTCGGAAATATATTTCTCGATCGCCAGGTCCGGATACAATTCAGCGTCTTCATATTCAATAGGATAAGGATCGGCCGTAATTGTCCAGCCGTCTTTAATTAAGGCATTTTTAACGGCTTCGTGATAGAGGTCTTTTGCTGGCATTTGCCTCCTTCTATTTTGATCACTGGATTTATTATAAGCGATCGCCTCTTCCAAATTTTTATTAAAAACGCGATCGCCTATCGGTAGATGTCCTTTCGATGTCCAATATCTAAAATAAACTCCAATCCGAATCCGCCAGCCTTCTCGTCCTGTCAGTTTGAGACACCCTGCTGGTCTTGGATTGTCAGCTAATGCTCTAATCCCGTCTCGAACTTTCTGATAACTATCTTGGGGAAGATTAGCTAAAGCCTTAGAAGCTTGTTTTTTAATCGCAATAGTGTAATTCATTGACGACTATTTTCAATTTCGGCGATCGCCTGTTCAAAAGGAATTTCTTCCTCTTCCGAAATAGCTAAATCATAGGCTCTAATAGCATTCAATTCTTCAGAATCTTCTAGGAGTTTTCGATATTCCTCTATATCTAAAAGAATACCGATTTGATTACCCTGTTCATCAGTAATATACTTTTGCTTTAATGGCATTGATAATTACCTTGTTTGTTAATTTTATCCCCTATTATAGCTCAAATTTCTCCTGCATCCTCAACTCAACAGCGATCGCCCTTCTCAAACACAATAAAATGCGATCGCTCCAATTAAAGTTAAGATGAGAAACTATACCTCAACTTATCCTAAGAATTAAAGATTAAAAAGTATTCCTATTCTACAAACTAATGGTATTAATTTAGCTAGAGTTGAGGGTTTGACTTTAGAAAATTGGAATGCTATAATAATGCCTAAATACCAATATTCGGAATAATTAATTATGCCATCTTTAGACTTCTTAATTAAAGAATTGAATAATAATGGTAGCGAAGTAATAGATATAATTAAAATTTATTCCCCAAACACCATTAAGCAAAAAGTTATGGGAAATCCGACAGGGAGCAATCGCAGCTGGATTGCAACTGCTCAATGAAGACGAAATAGAACAAGAACTTGCTGCACGTCGGGGAGGATGCAGTGAGTCATGAAATTGCTGGCACTTACGGTTTAGCGACGATGGATGCACTTCACGTTGCTGCTGCGCTGCAAATTCAAGCTGATGAACTAATCACCACCGAAAAGCCAACCAAACCAATGCACCGAGTCAGGGAAATTCAGATTGTTTCAATAGACATCTCTTTTGCATGAGTAGAAAACGGGTTTCTCCGAGAAACCCGTTTTCTGTGCGTTACTCACTAAGAGTAAGGGGACCAGGGACCGATGACGGTTTCTCCTCGCTTCTCTTTTTCTGCTAATTCCAAGTTTAAGGTTAATAATTTCTCTAAAATATCTTCATCAGCTTGGAAGTGATAGGCCTCCATTACTAGCTTATCTAATTTCTGATGAAGTTGATACAGTTGGCTACTGGGTTCGTTAAAAAATTGGTTATATAGTTTGGTGATTCCCCATTGTTTTTTTTCCATCTGTTGACTACGATATTCGTGTAATTCGTTGGCGGTTTGACGGATTTTTTTGACAAGTTCCTGTGAAGGTTTCTGAGGAAAAGGGAAGGTTTCAAAACAGGTGTTATGGGTGTAGGCTGTTCTGTCCTCAAGTGTAGATTTTTGGGTGTGCATCCAAGTTCGGTGAATGTTAGATAAAAGAATACCTAAGATATAATAATCATCGGAAGCAACTACTTTAGTTTTATTACCTGGTAGCCAATCACAGGGACAAGGGACAAAAACTGCCCATTTGGAAACTTCTGGGACAGCAAAATAAAACGATTTTTTAACAATATATTCTCTCATTATTGAAGCATTTGATCCCATCTTCCACCAATTCTCTCTTCTGACTTTCATCCGATTTATCTCTCTTTCTGGCTTAACATTTACTTTAATATGCTCAAAAGGTAGTTTATATTCACTAGCATCCTCTAAACTCATATCATTAAAATCAATAATCCAGCGTTCTGGCTTACCGTGAGGATTTTGGGCTAGATTTGCTCCCATTGAAAACAACTTGAGGACATCTGTATTTTTAGGCTCTTGTTTAATCCATTCATTAACTTGTTTTTCACTAACCAGAAAACCTTTACCAACAGGAATCACTCCTTGAAAACATTGATTAAGATTAGCTTTTAATCGCGGAGATTTAGAGACATCTACAGTCGCTTTTAAAGAAGAATTAATCTGAGAAACTTGATGATTATCTAAATAATAACTTACTGGTTCAATTTTACTCCAATTAACAATACTAACATGAACATTAGCTTCACCAGACCAAGGCTGAGTAGAAATCGCCTCATGAATGTGTCCACCATTGTGAGTAATATAATCCAACGCCGCTACACGACTTTTCCCTTGACTAATAGAATTAGTTCCGACTAAACCCGCTCTTCCTTTCTCATTTAATTGATTATGTGCTAGACGAAACCAATAGGAACAAAAATCAACCGAGTCTTTAACCTCAGAAAACCTTCCAAACACTTTATTAACATAATCATCACTGAGATTTAATCTCATCTGTTTACCTCCTAAAAATGGAGGATTACCGATAATTGCGTCCGCTTTTGTCCAATCCGTAAACAAAGCATCAGCACAGATAATATTACTATCCAAAGTATCCAAAGGTAAAGAAGCTTCCGTCAAATTAAACTTATCAATCGCCACCTTCCGGGCAATCATTAAAGTCACCCGCGCTAATTCTACAGCAAAAGGATTAATATCCATACCATAAAACTGTTTAGGCGTAACAAAACTTATCTGTAACTGGTCATTAGCAGAGCGACGACGTTCAGCAATCTTTTCAATTAATAACTGTTCAATGCGCTTTAATTCTTGATAGGCAACATAGAGAAAATTACCAGAACCGCAAGCAGGATCAAGTACCTTATACTGCTGTAATTCTAACTGAAGTGTATTTAACTCGCCAATCGTCCCAGCTTGCTCAATTCTTTCCTCCCAGTAACGGCTAATAGTTGGGCGAACAATTTTCATAATATCCGCTTCTGAAGTAAAGTGCATCCCGTAAGTATGACGTTCTTCAGCATTAGCTGTCCCTTCAAAAATATTACCAAAAATTGCTGGACGAATCTTACTCCAATCCTGACGCGCCGCCACATCCAGAAACTCTAATTCCTTATTAGTTAATTCAATTGGATGAATTATACTAAACAGTCCCCCATTAAAATAATCCACTCCCTGATATTTACCAACGGGGGTAATTCCGGGTTGGTTCATCTGTTGAAATAATCCCCCCAAAACATCATAGGAATTGCCACCATTTAGACATTCTTGTACACAAGAAATAAATAAATCTCTTGGTAACAATCCTCGATCCTCAGCAAACATTGCCAAGACACACTGTAAAATAAATCGCTGGGCCGTCAACTCATCAAAACCGCTTTTATGACCGCGTTTTTTTAACAGTTGAAACAACTCACCCATGCGCCGCGCTGCCGTTTCTGTAATCTCGACTTGATTATTCTGAAAGATAGGGGTACGATTCCCTACTTCCATAAAATTGAAGGCACTCACCCGGTTTTTTAAATCGTTGAGATTTACTCGATCTACCGGTTCATCTATTTGAAGATCAAAATCAAAAATCCAGAACTGATCAAAATTACATAATAAGACATAGCGAGGGCGATTAGGAACCAATCGACTCCAGTATTCAAAAGCTTGGGGATAGTGTTTACTTAAATCTTCTCCTCGCTTTTTCATTTCAATTAAAACACGAGGTTTCCAAACTAAATCAGCAAATCCGGTTTTACCTTTCTTGCTACCTTTAGTAATCGCCTCCTCATAGGTTGCACCCGCTTCTAACGCACCTTTATGACCAAAAGCTCGAAAGAAACGGTCTAGGAAAATCTGAGCTTCTTTCCTTTCTTTGCCAGTAATATGCTGTTGACAAAAATCAATAAATTCCTGTAAGCTTTCAAGAGTAGTAGTCATCTATAGCCTTTCTATTGGAGTAGGGTGGGCGTTCTAGTGCGATCACCATCTTACACAATAATTCATAATTCATCATTCATAATTTATCATTCATCATTCATAATTCACCCTCCCATGTAGTCTTAACGGGTTACTCCATCCACCACTGGACGGACATCGCTGCCCTCAAAATAGCCGGGGTTGCCTGTCCAGTTGAAATCCGACACGCGGATGTTGAGTATTCCCAACTGCAGCACCGGGTTATAGCGCAAAATTAAACTATAGGTGCGACGACTCCATTCGAGAAAATATTCTGTACTGATTTCCTTCGCTTGATCGATACTATAAATACTCTGGAAACCCACGCGAATCGGACCATATACCTGTTGAGTTATACCATAGGACATTGTTTGTTGATCAACAAAGCGATCGAAGAAAAAGGGTGATTGTCCGTTAACCAAACCCTGACTAAAACTGATATTAAACCCGGTATAGTCGAAAAAATTGCGGGAAAAACGCCCAAACTGCCCTAATAATCCCACGGTTCCCGTGACGGAATTTTGCGTCTCTCCATTAGTGTAATAACTGGTGACACCAGTGACACCAGTGACAATAGCAATATAGGGTTGAACGGGAAGAGGAGAAAATCTTAAACCTTGGTCGGGAGTCGGTGGTAAAGTAAGGGCAGACCAGAGTAAAAAACTGCGATTGAGGGAGACAGCGCCCTGAAAACGGCTTAAATTAGTAACATTATCCGTTGCATTGGCCGCTAAGAGATTACTGCGATCGGTGGGTGCGTTAATATTCTGTAGAGAAGCTTGATAACTGAGTCTAATATCCGTATTCGGGACGACAATCACCGGTGAGGTCAAAATTGCCCCAAAACTGCTATTAACCGTCTGAAACCCTAAAGAACCGTTAAAAAGACGCTCGCGATAATTGTACTCCACATTGAGCAGATAGGGATCTTGCAACTGTCCGATCGTCTGTTGAAAGCGAATTTTAGAACGAACACTGTTTTCGATCTGTTCCAAATCTAAATTAGAAAAAGAAGCTGTCGCTTGCAAAAACGAGCGCTCACCAAAATTAGTGGCAAAATTGCCCAATAAACCAAAAGCTTTCGGACTAAGGGGTGAAACTTCGCCACCTCCGGGGTTAGCTGAGGGAAAAGCATCGGGATTAAGGACTTTTTGAATTAAATATTGCGGTGTCAACTCAAAAATAGTCTTCGGTGTCTCCACTAAAGTTAGGGGACTTTCTACGAAAAATCCGCCCCGATCCTCTCCATCATAGCCCGGAGCAATTAAAAAAGGACGACGACGACGGCGATCGAAGGTAAGACTATTAATAAAAGTGGGTGCCACTACCCGTTGATCGAAAACCAACTGGGAATTACTCATCCGCAACTCATCGGTAAAGGGGCCGGTACTGCGAAAAGTGGCGGAATTGGCCCGAACTTCCAATTCAGGAGGGGAAAAAGGGTCATTCGTCAGACGCACATTAGTGGCATTCCACACCTTACCATCAAAATTCAAGCGTTCGGCCTGAAAACGGACACGATTAATCGTTCCCCCCGATGGACTACTAATATTCTGTCGATCGCGCCGACTGGGATCCTGTCCCCCGACAACAAATTGAAAACCCTCTCCCGTCGTGATTCTCTGCAAGGGTTGATTTAATGCCAAACGATCGGTTAGGGTTCCAAAAGAACTACCGGCCCCCACATCCGTGGGCAGCGTTTGCCCTAAATCCCTAGCGGTGCTGGGTTGAAAAATCTCCCCATTGGCATTAAATACCACACCGCTATCCTGGACGAAATAATACTCAAAGCGATCGCCGCGCAGGATTTGATCTCCCCGGGTTAGGATCACCTGGCCCTCCGCTACTGCTAACTTTTCGGGAAGATTAATCTGTAAGCGATCGGCCGTTAGTACACTTTGGGCAAAACGCAGGGTGACATTACCTCTAGCGGTGATAATCTGCCGATTTTGGTCAAATTCCTGCTCATCGGCCACTAATTCTAGGGGTCTTTCCCCTTCTGGATTAACTGCATCGGTCTGATCTAGGCTGTTATTGAGGGAAATCAAGTATTCTTGGCTGGTTTTTTCGCCTTTTTTCCGCACTAATAGCCGAGTTGAGCCATTTTTCTGGTTAAGAGCTTTTTGATTTAATCCTGAAACTATCTCGGTTTCGGGATGAATGGTGACACCAACGGCTGCGGGGGGTGGAGAATTCTGGACAGAAAGGGGTTTTCCTAAAGCTGCCGCATCACCCGCACTGCTAGGTAAAGGTTCCAGGGGAATACCCTGATCGGGAACCAAGGGTTTTACCTCGACGGTTTCCGGGGGGGGAGTGACGGTGAGGGGAATAGAAACGCTCTCTGCTGAAGGCTTTTTTGCTTCTAGAGGTACTGGGGTGACAGGGAGGGGAACTACAGACGTGGGACTACTTTCAGAAACTTGGCGCTCCTCCGTTTCCGGTTCAGCTACAGTATTAATTAGGGCAGGTGGTTCAACAGCTAAGATAAAAAAAGACATGACTGCACGAGTCGGCGATCGAAATAGAGGACGAGCGCACCTCAATGATACTACCACGATCATTATTTCTAGGGAGACAGGGAAAGTCCGATAACTTGTTCCCTGTGTCTCTACCCTAGAACCAGTTTGATAATTGTCTTCTACTCAAAGTCTTTGCGTCCGGGGTTACGGGTAGGATCGCCGGAAAGGAAGCCAAAGATAAAAAGTAAGACAAAGAAGGAAACAACGATATAAACGGCGATTTTTAGGGTTAACATTACTAAGACGTTCTCCTTAGACTAGATTAATGCAATAACAGGGTTAGCATACCTTGACCTACTTTACCCTATTTGAGTGATCCCTGAACAGAGAAAAGCGAGCAGTTATCAGTTATCAGTTATCAGTTATCAGTTATCAGTGGGAGCATCTCATTTATGCTAGTGAGTAATTATACTTATCCCTAAAACTGGTTTCTAGCAAGGCTTTCAAAATAGCTTGACATAAAAACCTGATTTATCAGTTATCAGTTATCAGTGAGCAGTTATCAGTGATCGGTTATCAGTCGTCAGCCTACTGTTTACTGGGTACTGATCACTGAAAATACGACTAAATAGCCTATTTTTAGCCAATTTATGAATAATCTCGGTAAATTATATGTGGTGGGAACGCCGATCGGCAATTTAGACGATCTGACTTTTCGGTCCCTGGCAACTCTCAAAAAAGTCGCTCTAATTGCTGCCGAAGATACCAGACACACTGGCAAATTATTGCAGCATTTTGATATTCCAACCCCTCAAATTAGTTACCACGAACATAATCGTCTTTCCCGTCTCGATGAGTTATTAAATATTCTCAGCCAAGGTCAGGATATCGCCTTGGTTACTGATGCGGGAATGCCGGGGATTTCTGACCCGGGTTATGAGTTAATTAAAGCTTGTATAGAAGCTAAGATCGAAGTGGTTCCCATCCCGGGAGTAACGGCAGTAATTACTGCTTTAGCGGTGTCGGGATTACCGACGGAAAGATTCTGTTTTGAAGGATTTCTTCCGGGTAAGGCAAAGCTGAGACAAGAGCGCTTAGAGAGTTTAAAAACCGAAACAAGAACGATGGTTTTTTATGAAGCACCTCACAAACTTATTAAGACTTTGGAGGATTTACGCGCAACTTTCGGCCCAACGAGAAAGATAGTTTTAGGTCGGGAATTAACCAAGCTTTACGAAGAAATTTGGCGAGGAACTATCGCCGAGGCGATTAATTTATATCGGGATAATAAAACTCCTAAAGGAGAATTTACGCTCGTAGTTATGGGCAACGATCAGGCCGATAATATCCAATTATCCGACGAGGAATTAAAACGGGAATTAAAACAAATTATAGAACGGGGAGTTAGTCGATCGCAAGCCAGCAGACAATTAGCACAAGTTACTAATTTATCCCGCAGTCGTTTATACAAATTAGCCCTAGAAATTTGATGATTATCAATTTTTATTCCCACCGCTAACCCTGAATTACTTAGCTGATTGAAGTAACAAAATCCCCCCGGCAGTTAATCCTAAAATATTGGGCAACCAAGCGGCCATCAAGGGGGTTAAAACTCCGCCAATACCTAGGGAACTGGTGACAAAAGATAGGAGATAATAGGAGAAAATTAGAACAATACAAATACCGAAACTGGTGGCTTTATTAGAATTTTGGGGACGTAATCCTAAGGCTGCCCCAATCATGCCAAAAACCAAACAAACAAAGGGTAAAGATATTTTCTGCTCGATTTGAACCTGTAGTTTTCTAATTTTGGTGGGATTGCCACTTAATTGCATTATTTTTAGGTATTCCTGCGCTTGTCTTAGGGTCATTTCTGAACCATCTCGCGCCCGAAAAGCTAAATCTAAAGGGGTACGCGGTAGGGCTAATTGTTGATGTTGAAAGCGGACAATATTACGATAGGAACCATTAGGATCAATTAGATAAATTGTGCCGTTATAAAAATCCCAGATATTTTTTTCAATATTCCAAGAAGCTGATTCCGAGGTAATAATTTGATTAACTTCCGGTTGGGTGCGATCGAGAATGGTTAAACCTAACATTTCTTGACCGTTAAATCTTTCGGCATAAAATAACCTTCTTAATACCGTTTGCGCTTCCCCTCCATCCGGTGGCCGCACTTTGCCGTATTCAGGATAAATAATATTATCTTCAATAAAAGACTTGCGATTTGGTCGCAGAGCTTTCGTCATGGTAGCATTAGCTTCATAACTGGCAGCCGGAGCCACATAATCATTAAAAACGTAGGTTAATCCCGTCACTATTAAACTTAGCACAATGGCGGGAATTATTAGGCGATAAACACTAATTCCAATACTTTTAAAAGCAATTAATTCGCTATCACTGGCTAAACGACTGTAGGCCATTAAAGCTGCTAAAAGTATCGACATGGGAAAGGCTAAAACAATAAACTCTGGCATTTTTAATAAGAGAATTTTTAGGGCCAAAGTAAAGGGTAAACCCGACTCAGTAATCCGTCGCACTAAATCAAATAAAGTGCCGATCGCCACTCCCAAGGAAGTGAATAAACCCATCCCAAATAGAAAGGGCAATAATAACTCGACAAAAATATAGCGGTCTAAGATGGTAAATCCGGGTATTCTACTTAAATTTCCTTGCCAATTGCTAACTTTCATGATATAATGCAGCGATTTTTTATTAATAACAATTATCTTAAGAAATTATCACCCAAATAATACTGACGCACCAGAGGATTATTATACAGTTCTTCGCCACTTCCCGCCGCTAAAATCTGCCCTTCGCGCATAATATAAGCCCGATTAGTGATAGCCAAAGTTTCTCGCACATTGTGATCAGTAATTAAAATTCCCATCTGACGATCCCTTAAACCAGCGATCATCGCTTGAATCTCGGACACAGCGATTGGATCCACCCCAGCGAAAGGTTCATCTAATAATAAAAATCTTGGTCCGTTGACTCCCACCGCTAAAGCGCGAGCTAATTCCGTCCTTCTTCTTTCTCCTCCGGAAACGTAAGCGCCTTTAGTGCCAACAATCTTATCGAGGCGAAATTCTTTTAATAAATTATAGAGACGATTTGCCCGTTGGGAAAAGGGAACTCCCGACTGTTCTAGGGCTAACTGAATATTTTCTGCTACAGTTAAATAACGAAAAATACTGGCCTGCTGCGTCAGATAGCCAATACCCAGACGCGCCCTTTGATTAAGGGGTAATTTAGTAATTTCTTTTTGATCGAGCCAAACGCGCCCCAGATTCGGTTTAATTAATCCCGTGGCGATATAAAAAGTTGTGGTTTTCCCCGCACCATTTGGTCCCAATAACCCGACAATTTCCCCCGGGGCAACCGTAATACTCACTCGGTTAACCACGAGCCTTTTACCGTAGGATTTATGGATATTTTCTAATACTAAAGTCATCTTTATCCGGTGTTGGGGTGTGGGGTGTGGGGTGTTGGGTGTTGGGGTGTGGGGTGTGGGGAGAATAAATAAAAATAATCTCCTGTCTCGGAGTCTCGGAGTCTCGGAGTCTCGGAGTCTCTTGATTCCTGATTCCTGACTCCCCATCACTGCGGGTTAATAATTGGGGCAGCCGGGAGGGAAGGGGAAGGTATGGGTGCGGGTGTCGGGGAGGCTGCTGGTTGGGGAGATGTTTCGTTATCTTTGACTAAATAAATTGACTCCACCTGCTGACTGGTTTGGGGAGTAGCGATAAATCTACCCTCATCGACTAGATAAGTCATCGTTTCAGCGCGGATACTGTTGCCTTCCTGCAAAACATAAACATTACCCGTCATCACTAAACGACGTTCGCGGCTAAAATACTGAGCTTGGGCAGAAGTGGCCTGCATTTTGCGGGCAGGATAGAACACTTGTACGTTACCCCTCGCAGTAATTACCCCCGTTTTTGAGTTTGCCTCCTGAATATCCGATCGCACTGTCATGGCATTACCGGGTACAATGTTCTGCTGTGCCTTGACTAGGGGAGAAGTACCTAATCCCATGACTAAGCTAGTAGAAACGAGGGAAACTAGCCATCCCCTGATTTTTGTGTATCTTGCTCTCATACAAATATCACCTATAAGTAAATGGTTTCAATTAAATTGAAGATAAATCGCCCCTTGATCCCCCCTTGATCCCCCCTTGATAAGGGGGGTACTGATCCCCCCTTAATCCCCCCTTGATAAGGGGGGTACTGATCCCCCCTTGATCCCCCCTTGATAAGGGGGGCGCTGACAATTTTTAACACCCACCTACTTAGACGTAATTGTATTGACTAACTAATCTAGCTGTTTAGAGGACGGGATGACTTTTGAGGATTTTCGGCAGAGAACAGATAGATTGATCGAGGTGGGGATGAGGATGTTCCTGATTGCTTTTCATCGCTTCTAGCACTGCCGGTAAAGCTTGGGGATCGAGATTCTGTAAAAAGTTTAATAGATCCAAACTCTCCCCCACCAAGTGCGTCACGTTGATCCCCTCGTAATCGGGTTGATAGTGTTGTAAACGTCTCACCCCTTCTCCCAAAAGAATTACCGCCCCGCGCCAGTTATTATTTTCTAGATGGTAACAAGCGACAGCAATCTGCAAAATGCCTTGATAAAAGGTTTTTTCAGGCTCTGCGGACTCCATCCACAAAGCCTCTAGGGTATCATGACAAGCATAGAATTGCTGGCGATTAAATTCGTCGATTCCTTGCCCAAAAGCGCTGGCTGTCATTACCCTAAACTAATGCCCCTTCATCGATTCGCGGACTTCTTGGATATAGTCGAGGGAAATTACCTGTTCTTCCCCGGCAAAGTCGTTATCGGGGGTAATAAATAGCATACAGTGACATTCTTTCCGTTCCCGCATCGGCACACAGGGACAATTCCAGAAAGTATTTTTTACCTCCGCTTCTTTGTCTTCGTAGTGACGACAGGGACATAAAGGAGCGCCTAATTCGTCCTTATGACGCGCCAATCCCTCAATTACTACCGCTGTCACCGAGAGATCGCTACAGAAATAGGTATTTGTACCTTTAGCGTACTGTTCGGCAAACTTCTTCATCGCCTCAAGACTCTTATCCGTGTTTGTGATCTGGCTCATAGTTATCTTATCTCCCTAGCTTTCTACAAAAAAACTTTTTACTATCCTATCTCGATCCGCTTCCCCTTGGCTGAGGGGAATTTTTAGAATCTCTTTTGATTTTGCGACCGATCCCCTTGTTAATCTAATACGATAAAAAGACTCTCTTTGGCCAAAAGCTCGATTTTTTGGCCAGCAGATCGGAATTATGGGGGCAAAGTTCCTCAAAACCTGTCCTTGATTCCTGCAATCCCTGTACCCTATCAATACCAGAACATGATTTTATCTTTCTTGCAGACAAATAAAATTTCTGATGATAACACGCCTTGGTGGCTGAAAATTACCTCCCTTTATCCCCACTGTATCTACTATTTTGGTCCCTTTGCCTCCTTTGAGGAAGCACAAGAGCATCAGGGGGGTTATCTCCAAGATCTAGAGTCCGAAGGAGCGCAAGGAATCAGTCTTTCGATCGAGCGGAGTAATCCCCATTATTTGACCGTTTTTGACGATGGAAATCAGCATCTAGCTAAAACTTTCGCTTCCCATGCTCGAACCTTTTCTCGCTTTATTTCTTAAGTCTCCCTGTCCTCTTTGTCAACGGCAGAGCGATCGAGAGCTTTGCCGTGATTGTGGGCGACAATTACAGTCCTATCGTCAGAATAACCCGCTTTTTCTCTGGCGTGGTTCTATTCCCCTGTTTATCTGGGGACGCTATGAAGGTAAATTAAAACAGGCGATCGCTAAAATGAAATATGATCGCCATCCCGCTCTCGGCTCTTTGCTAGGCAGTTGCATGGGGGAAACTTGGCTGCTGCGTCCTCCCCTCACCGATAAACGTTTGACGGTGATTCCTATCCCTCTCCACCCAGAAAGGTTAAAGGAAAGGGGTTTTAATCAAGCAGAAGTCATTGGCGAAGGTTTTTGTCGTTTAACCGGTTATCATCTGGCTAGTCGCGGATTAATTCGGATTAAGAACACGGCAGCCTTATTTAGTCTGGCAGCCGAGGAAAGAAAAAGGACGATGCAAGCGGCTTTTCAACTGGGAAAAAATTTACCGAAATCCGTGCCGATTCTCTTAATTGATGATATTTACACCACAGGAACCACGATCGAGGAAGCTGTGCAGGTTTTACGCACAGAGGGATATCGGGTAGTCGGTGCGATCGCTCTTGCCAGTTCCAAAATTAGCTAAAATGCCCAGAGGAATCGGTCTGGGCATTTTAGAGTTAGATTAAATTAAGTGCGTTTGATCTTGTCGTACTGACTGATGAAAATCAAACCGATAGTGGCGGGGATCAGGACGATAACCGCACCTAAAACAAGGCTCCAGAGAAAGTTAGCTAAAGAGGGTGTCATGATAGATAAATCCTTTGTCATATTTTCAAAGACTTAGTTTTTTATCTTATCACCTTGGGCGAGAAGACCTCCAGTGCCACAGTCAGATAGATGCGATCGCAGGTTATTATATGTCTTCAATCGCTGAAAATAAAATCTCCCTTGACTTCTCAAGGAGATAGGGATGTTTGACAATAGTTGATAGTTACAAAAGTTTACACTAGACTGGCAAAGATTTTTATGGCTACTGACGATCGCAAACGGCGCATTCTCGATCATCTCTCCAGAAGTACCACTGGTGCTGACTATATTCCCCAAAAACCGCTGCCAATTGTGGAAACTCCTCCGGTGGTAGCGGAACCCGTGGCAGCGCCGCCGCCGGTAACTCCTTCACCGGAATTAACTGCTAAAGAGCGCAAAAGAAAGATAATGTCCCATCTTTCCATGAGTAGTGAAGATTTTGGCGAAATTACTAGCACTACCCCCCAAGAAAAGCGTAAACGTCAAATTAATGACCATCTGCGCCAAAGCCAAGGATAAATAGTAAGGAGTGAGAATTAGCAACTAGGCATCTTCTAGACTGTTCTCACTCCCTCATTTTCTGCTGTTGATGGGAATAAGCTAAGACGCATTTAAAGTGCTTATTCTTAAGATTAGCCGAATCTCCCCCAATCCCTTTACTGTTGCCTCTTGCCTCTTGCCTCTTGCCTCGTCTCAACAAGCAATTTAAATTACGAACAGCTTAATGACAGTTGTTGCAAATCAGTTCCTCGCTCTGGCAACAAGGGAATATTAAAGTTAGTAATGAGCGCTTCGATGATCGGATGACGTAATTTTTCTGTGGAACCAACATGATAAAAATGCTGTTTAGTATAGATATAAAACTGATCAGCACTCCAATTTTTTTTAATTAAAGGATTGCTTCTAAACTGATTACTGTGCCAAGTGGACAAAATAAACCGACAAGAAATATCCTTTAAAATAGTCACCAAACAATCTTCATCTTCTTCAGACCACGAGTTAAAATAATCGGCGTGTCTCCCTAAATAAGGAGGATCGAGATAGATCAAGTCTGTTTTTTGCCAATCAGATAAAGTCTCTCGAAAGTCAGCAACTTGAAAATTATAATCAGTTTTAATAAGAATATTTTCTATGGCAATAACTTGATTGACTATTTTGGTAATATATGCTTGAGAAAATCGCTCTGATTTATGACAGTAAGGTACGTTAAACTGTCCTTTCCGATTGAATCTCATCACGCCATTAAAACAGGAGCGATTGAGAAATAAAAAATCTAGAGAATTAGGAGCTTGATTAAATCTTTCTCGTACTTGATAATAATAACTTTCTCCCTGTTCCTTAAGAACTTGACCATTTTCTTGCAAAAAAAGCTTCACAGTTTTACTGGTAATAACTTGATTTTTTAGATTATTATAAAACTGTATAATATGAGTATTTGTATCCGCAAGTAAAGCCTTTTTCGGATTAATATTAAAAGCCACCACTCCCGATCCAGAAAAGGGTTCTATCCAACGCCCAAAGCTCAGATCAGACACAATATTTTTAACATCTTTTACCAATTTAGTTTTAATTCCTTGACACTTAATCGGTGGCACCAGTGGCGTTAACTTCACTAAACACGCTCCTCATTAATAGTAATTTCTATCCACAGCAAACTTAGCTCCTGTTGGCTCGTGAATAAAGGTCAAATCAGGGTAAAAATTTTGTTGAGATACTAACTCTATCTTTAATTGGTTACATCTAGCAAAATTATCAAATATGGGAAAAAGAAGCAATTCTAGGATTATAGAAGGTAGGTTGGGTTGAAGCATGAAACCCAACGCCCGCATGGGTTACGCTACCCCTAACCCATCCTACAAATAATTGTGCCTCCCTACTCAACTTTTAAGCAGTTTAAATTCAGTACAGCTTAGGGACTTGCGCTTTGATAATGTACCTTTTGGGCGAACGCAGTTCGCCCCTACATTGTGGACAAAATCCGTTACTGTAGGGGCGCAAAGCTTGCGCCCTCCGATCGATCGCCGGTCTGGTTCTTCTACAGAGCGATTTTCTGGCTGGGATATTATTCCCACGCAAGTCCCTTATCCCAGAAACCATGAGACTCTTGCTAGAACAAATGAACTAAAAAAATCTCTCGTCACCATTCTTGTCAGAATTATGAGAATTACGTTACATTTAGTTAAGATTTAATTGGCTGCAGGGATTAATCTCAAAAAAATAACGTAAAATCCTTGACAAAAACAGCTAAATGAGTTAAGCAAAAATCTTTATCCTAGAACCACTAAACAAACATGAAACTATCCTGGAAAACGATTTTACTGTGGACATTGCCCGCCCTCGTGGTCGGTTTTTTCCTTTGGCAAGGCACTTTTGCCACCGCCACCAGTAATATCGGCAATAACACCGCCAGTACCCGCATGACCTACGGACGCTTTCTAGAATACCTAGACAGTGGTAGGGTTGTTAGCGTCGATCTCTACGAAGGTGGCAGAACCGCGATCGTACAGGCCCTAGATCCAGAACTAGAAAACCGAGTACAACGCCTACGGGTCGATTTACCAGCCAATTCCCCCGATTTAATCGCCCGTTTACGCGATTCTAAAATTAGTTTCGATGCTCACCCGATGCGGAATGACGGCGCTTGGTGGGGATTCCTCGGTAATCTACTTTTCCCCTTTTTGCTGATTGCCGCTCTCTTTTTCCTGTTCCGCCGTTCTAATAATATGCCAGGCGGCCCCGGTCAAGCGATGAGTTTTGGCAAATCAAAAGCTCGTTTCCAGATGGAAGCAAAAACCGGCATCACCTTTGATGATGTGGCAGGAATTGACGAAGCGAAGGAAGAATTGCAGGAAGTCGTCACTTTCCTCAAACAACCGGAGAAATTTACCGCCGTTGGTGCCAAAATCCCCAAAGGAGTCCTGTTAGTTGGTCCTCCGGGTACGGGTAAAACCCTGTTAGCTAAAGCGATCGCTGGTGAAGCGGGTGTACCTTTCTTCAGCATTTCCGGTTCGGAATTTGTGGAAATGTTTGTCGGTGTGGGTGCTTCTCGCGTGCGCGACTTGTTCAAAAAAGCCAAGGAAAATGCTCCCTGTTTAATCTTTATCGATGAAATTGACGCAGTAGGTCGTCAACGGGGTGCCGGTATCGGTGGTGGTAACGATGAACGGGAACAAACCCTAAACCAATTATTGACAGAAATGGACGGTTTCGAGGGGAATACGGGAATTATTATCATTGCCGCCACTAACCGCCCCGATGTTCTCGATTCCGCTCTCATGCGTCCGGGCCGTTTTGATCGCCAAGTAACCGTCGATGCACCCGATTTTAAAGGTCGTTTAGAGATTTTAGACGTTCATGCCCGTAATAAAAAGCTGGCCAACGACGTTTCCATCGAAGCGATCGCCCGTCGCACCCCGGGGTTCAGTGGCGCAGATTTAGCCAATTTACTGAACGAAGCGGCAATTTTAACCGCCCGTCGTCGTAAAGATGCCATTACCCTCCTGGAGATAGATGATGCGGTAGATCGCGTTATCGCGGGTATGGAAGGCACTCCTTTAGTCGATAGCAAGAGCAAGCGCCTAATCGCTTACCATGAAGTGGGTCATGCGATCGTGGGTACGCTCTTAAAAGATCACGATCCCGTCCAGAAAGTGACTCTGATTCCCCGGGGACAGGCCCAGGGTTTAACTTGGTTCACTCCCAACGAAGAACAGGGTTTAACCACGAAAGCGCAGTTAATGGCCCGGATTTCCGGTGCTTTAGGTGGTCGCGCAGCCGAGGAAGAAATCTTCGGCTATGATGAGGTGACTACCGGTGCCGGTGGCGATTTACAGCAAGTTTCTGATATGGCCCGCCAGATGGTGACTCGTTTCGGGATGAGCGATTTGGGTCCTTTGTCCCTAGAAAGTCAAGGGGGTGAAGTGTTCCTCGGTGGCGGTTTGATGACTCGTTCCGAGTATTCTGAGAAGGTCGCTACTCGCATTGATGATCAGGTGCGATCGATCGTGGAACACTGTCATGAAATTTCTCGGAAAATTGTCCGCGATCATCGCGAAGTGATCGATCGAGTGGTGGACCTGCTGATCGAAAAAGAAACGATCGATGGGCAAGAATTCCGGCAAATTGTGGCTGAATACGCCTACGTTCCCGAAAAAGAGCAATTTGTACCACAGTTATAGGTTGATTTCAATCCATAGGCGATCGGGTGGGTTAAGACTCACCCGATTTTTTTATGCTAGGGATTTAGTTATCATCATCATCATCATCGTCTTTATTCTGGTCATTATCATCGTCTTTTTGCCGCTTTTCCCCGTCTTCATCGTCATCTGCGTTCGTTTGCGGCGATTCCACCGTGGTAGGGACGTTTTTCGGTTCTTCGGCTTCTTTTCCTCCCTGACAAGCACCTAAAACCGTAGTCAAGGTTAACAGAATCAGCAAAACTAAGGATTTGATTTTCATAGTCTTTCTCCCCACTCGATCGATAAATATAACAATTTTAAGACTTTTGGGCGGTGGATAGCTTGGCCAATGCCAAGAAAGTGCATTCCCAGACTAAACGGGGTTGAACGTAGGCTAACAGCTGCCGGCGGGTTTTTTCCAAGATTTCTAAAATCGATCGCTCTCGTCGTCGTTGCCAATCCTCATACTGAAGATAACTCACATACCATAATTGGGTTTCCGTGTCAAGAGTTTGAGCGATAATTTTTGCTAATTCCAGTGCTTGGGAGAGTTTTAGGGGAAATTTGCTGAAAGATCGCGGTAAATCTTGGGGGAGACTGTCGAGAAATTCTAAAGCGGCGATCGCTTCTCCTGGGCTACCTTGAGCTAAACCGAGAATTGCCGGATAATTGAGAACGCGAGCGTGTCCGTTAGAGCGCAGGACTTGAGCGAGATTTTCTTCCGAAAGACGCTGAAAAGGGATGTGTTGACAGCGAGAAACGAGAGTAGGTAGTAAAGAGGAGGGACTAGGAGCAATCAGGATTAAAGTGGCTTTTCCTGGTTCCTCAAGCGTTTTTAAGAGCGCATTTGCCGCCGATTCCGTCATGGTGTCTGCTTCCTCGATCACCACCACAGAGCGGGCCGATTCGAGGGGAGGACGACTTAAAAAGTTAGTAATCTCGCGAATTTGTTCGATGCGGATTTGCGGGGGAGCTTTGCGCTTGAGATTGCTTTCCTGTGCTTCTTTTGCGGTGAGCAGTTTGCCTTGATGTTGATAAGTGGGTTCAATCCAGAGTAAATCGGGATGATTGCCACCGAGAAAGCGTTTCAGGATTAATTCCCTTGTTTCCGGAGATCGATCTCTAGTTAACAAGTCTTGACAGAAACATTTTGCTGCTAGATTGCGTCCAATCCCCTTAGCGCCGGCGAATAAGTAAGCGGGAGCGATCGAATTGACTTCAAGCGCTCTTTGTAGTAGTTCAATGGCCTGATTTTGACCGATTAACCTTGACCAATTTATCATCTTTTCCCTGCCATGGCTCGCTATTGCTGTTCCTATTTTGTCGGGATTTCTCCTCATCAGACCGGGTTTTTATACGATGATATATTAAGTTTGGGTGAATTTGAAATCATCAAGCGCCGGACCGATGTCTTGCTTTTATCGGAAGTTCCTAACGATGCTTTCTTTCCCCAGTTAGTGAAAGTGGAATTGTTTATTCATCCTCCCACTAGCTCGGAACTTCAGATCGATTTATTGGTAAAAAATCATGAATTGCCCCTGAGAACTAATAATCGTTGTCGGCGATTTTTTGAATCTATTCACCAGATTATTACCAACAATTATCAAGGTCAATCCCTGACCAGAATTACCGCTTAACCCGATTTGTTCCTGTCTCCGTCAACTGACAAAGACAGGGACAAAATACCATCTTGGCTCTCTTGGGTAACGAACCACAAAGACACAGAGGACACAGAGATTGATCGATCCTGTATCAGTTAAACTTATCACACAAAGAAGTAAGAGAGTTGCTCTTTTTGGTGCTTGATAGATTGATCGAGAAAACACCGATAATTGCTTTAATTTTTGCCTTCCTGCGTCGATGTGAGCGGAGGAAATTGACGACGTAAAAGCAGGGAATTACTCACTACCATAACCGAACTAAAAGCCATCAAAGCTGCTGCTAGGGCCGGACTGAAAGCTAGACCCCAATGGGGCAGTAATAAACCACCAGCAATGGGAATAGCAAAGGTATTATAACCCAAAGCCCAAAAAAGATTTTGTCGGATTTTTTGCCATGTAGCCAGACTTAAATGCAGAGATTGTACCACATCCTCTAGGCGATCGCTAATTAAAACGATCCCAGCCGTTTCCATGGCCACTTCCGTGCCACCGGCCAGAGCAATACCGATGTTAGCCTGTCCTAGTGCGGGAGCGTCATTGATACCATCCCCGACCATAGCGACGATTTTGCCTTCTTTTGTCTGTAGGTCGGCAATTAAAGCCGATTTTTCGGTGGGAGCAACTTGGGCATAAAATTGACTAATACCCAAACTATTAGCGATCGCTGTCACCACTTCTTGGCGATCTCCACTGAGTAAAATCACCTCTAAACCGAGTTTTTGTAACTGATTCACGGTTGTTTGAGCATCAGGACGCAATCGATCCTGAAAAGCGATCGCGCCGAGTAATTGTTCTTCCATACCCAGATAAATCACCGTTTTACCCGCCTCTAAAAGCTCTTGAATGCCCGGGATAGTTTCATCGATTTTAATGCCGTTCTGTGCCAACCATTGCCGATTTCCCAGAACAATTTTTGACCCCTGCACCCTTGCCGAAACTCCCAATCCAGCCACAGTTTGAAAATCTTCCCCCGTCAGGTTAGTAGGAGGAGTAACCGCGTCTAAAATCGCCCGAGCAAGAGGATGATTAGTACCACTCTCCACTAATGCCGCTAATTGTTGAATTTCCAGGGGATTAAGCTCAGAAAAACTCAAACAATCGGTCATTTCCGGATGACCTTGGCTGAGGGTTCCCGTTTTGTCAAAAACCACCGTTTGCAGTTGCGAGACGGTTTCCAAAACATCGCCCCCTTTAATTAAAATACCCCGTTCGGCTGCTAAACTGGTTCCCACCAGTAGGGCCGTTGGTGTGGCTAAACCGAGAGCGCAGGGACAAGCGACCACAAGCACAGAAATCGCTAATTTTAGGGATAAAAGTAGGGGAGAAGTGGGTTGAATCATCTCGTGGTGTCCTGTGGTTGATCCTAACACCTCTGGAAAGAGCCTAGTTCCCCAAAAATACCAAAAGAGCAGCACAATTAGGGCAATTATCATGACTCCGTAGGCAAAATAACCCGCTACCCGGTCCGCTATCTTCTGTACTGGGGCCTTGCGAGTTTGGGCTGATTCCACGGCTGCGATAATCTTAGCTAGGGTGGTATCGGTCCCCACCTGACGAGTTTGCACGGCGATCGCACCAGAGAGATTGAAACTGCCAGCAATGACTAAATCTCCCATTTCCTTAACCACCGGCAGCGATTCCCCCGTTAATAAAGCTTCATCTACCGTGGTTCTTCCCTGAATAATCTCCCCATCCACGGGAATTTTTTCCCCGGGTAAGACGCGCACCCATTCCCCGACGCGCAGCTGTTCCACCGGAATGGCCACACCCACACGGTCATCTGTACTACCAATTAGGTGAGCCACTGCCGGTTGTAGGGAAGTAAGCGCTTCTAAGTCTGCGGCTGCGCGATGACGGGAATGCGCTTCTAGAGTCCGTCCGAGGAGAATAAAACCTAACAGCATGACTGGTTCATCAAAAAAGCACTCTAGACCGAGATTAGGGAAGATAAGAGCCAAACAACTGGCTATATAGGCGCTACCTGTGCCTAAACTAACGAGAGTGTTCATATTTGGCATCCCGTGCCGTAATCCCCGCCAACCATCGATGAAAATATCGCGGCCGGGGAATAAAATGGCTAGGGTGGCTAAAGTCCAGTGAAAAGCAATACTTTGAAAGATGGGGATTTCTGGTCCCCCGATGTGGTGTAAGTGACCAATCAGGGAAAAAACCAGTAAACAACAAGCGATCGCTAATCGGTATAATTGTTGTTGCCGTTCTTTTTGTTGGTTTTGCAGCCGTTGATTTTGTTGAGAAAGGGGAGTCGATGAGCTGCGCGGTTGGGTGGGGAATCCAATCGCGGTTAATTTTGCGGCTAACTGCTCTGGTGCGATCGCATCTGGTTGGTATTCAATCACGGCAATTTCCGTGATTAGGTTAACTTGGGCCGATTTTACCCCTTGATTTTGGCTGAGTTGTCGTTCTACGGCACTAACACAGCCGGCGCATTTCATGCCTTTTACGTCTAGAGTAGCGGTTTTTAGTCCAGTTTCGGCGGCTAGGATCATAGAAAAAGTAGGCAAGGATGGTCTTTACTTCTATCCTAGAAATTATCGACGGATTTTTAAACTATTTTGGCCTGTAGGGTTACAGATAGATGAAATTTCATTACAGATAGCTGAAATTTTAGGTAGCCGATCTGGTAGTGGACTGACACAGCTAAAATAGGGCAATAGATAAGCTCAACTGAGGACATCAATCATGGGAAGATGTAGGCGAGATAAAGTTCATCTGACAGTCGCACAACGAGAAAACTTTGAACAAATCAGTGGGGAAGGGTTCATCACAGAGTACGCTAATCGGCATAACACGCTTATTGTAATATTATACGGAAAACTTCTTGCGATCGCTCCATTTAAGCGTAATATACGGAAAGATTCTTAAAAAAATGCGTATTTGGCGTCATATACGGAAAATTTCCGTATAGTATATAGTTAGCTTGCTGGGTTTCTGCTGAGACAATTGTTGTAGCTTTTTTGCTATGAGTTCGAGGTTTAGTTGGACTTTGGGTGAATCCCCAATTGCCCCCATTCAGGATTGAGCCAATCCCGCTTCTCATCGCAATAAACAGTTCAGAGGTTATTTTTGTAATCACTTAGTACAGAGAAAAATAAACGGTGTTGCATATGCTTGAGCAAATTATCTTGTCGATCATCAGCGGGCTTATCATTCCGATCATGCTCGAACTATGGAAGGATTATCAGAATAAGAAAGCTGAGGCTAGACAAAAATCTAGAGACGCAACAAATATTTCAATGCCCTCACCAAAGCCGAGTTCGAGAGGCTCTCGTACCTTCTTTGTAGTAGTTGCAAAATTATTAACCACGTTGTTAATTGCTTTTTTTGGTAGTGCTATTGTTGCTGCAATTTTGGAAAACACGGGACACCCTACAATTGAGTTTGGTTCGGCTCTGGCTAACTTTTTGATGTTTGCTTTAGGACTTATCACTTGGCTAATTTTGTTTAGGAAGTAGGTATAAGTTGTAGGGTGGGCGGTGCCCACCTGCCTATATCCCTCTGAAGTGTTGCGAAGGTTCAGCCCGTCGTAGTGCGATCGCCGATATTGTAGGGTGCGTTAATGAAATGTAACGCACCTTATCTAATGTTCAAAATTCGTGCGTTACGCTGACGCTAACACACCCTACAGCGACTGACACAGCTAAAATAGGGCAATAGATAGGCTCAACTGAGGACATCAATCATGGGAAGAGGTAGGCGAGATAAAGTTCATCTGACAGTCGCACAACGAGAAAACTTTGAACAAATCAGTGGGGAAGGGTTCATCACAGAGTACGCTAATCGGCATAACACGCTTATCGTAATATTATACGGAAAACTTCTCGCGATCACTCCATTTGAGCGTAATATACGGAAAGATTCTTAAAAAAATGTGTATTTGGCGTAATGTACGGAAAATTTCCGCATAATATATAGTTATGCTGCAAACCAACTAAGAAGACCTACACAAATAGCCCAGGAGAGGTAATGAGCAATGTAGAAGACAAAAAAAGTAGTCCGTGGGATAAATCTGTCGGTTACATAGCAACTTTTTTGGGGATTTTATCTACGGGTTTGAGTTTGTTTATCACTATTACTACGATATCTATAAATCAAAGAGTGAATGAACTTCAAGCCACAAATCTTGAGTTAGATGAGAAGCTTAAAAAAATAGATTTAACATTGAAAGAAAGTGAATTAACCAATTCCAAATTTAGTAACTCCGTTCGCCTTGAAGCAGAGTTTAGAATATTTAACGCTAATGCCTTCGCAAGTAATTATAAAGAAAAGGGCATGAGAATCATGTGGATAGACCGCACTATCCAGAGCGATATTGAGAAGTGGCTTGGCGATTGGATAAATGGTAATAAGCTCATGACAGGTGCATCTAAAGATGGTCTGTTTGCGCGTCAAGTGGTTTGCCTGAGAATAATTAATGCTGGAAACACTCCTGCAAGGAAAATTAAGTTAATAATAAAGCAAGCAAAATTTGACAACAGCAAAGGAGAGTTTAGAAAGCCTTACTATGAAGTAAATACGGAAGAATTAATTTGGAAGAATAACGCAATTGAGGTTGGTAGTTTAGCGGAACCTTCTCAAAGAGAATTGCTTAAGACACAGATGCTCATTCCTCTTGCTCATATCTCAGGTAGTAACAGATATTTTGGTCAAGTCATTATCCCTATGGAATTGACTTGGCTTGACGAAAGACAAAATAAAACTGAAAAGATGTTGATCGATGTAAAAAGCGATAGTACACTTAAAAGTGATCTAGAGAGTTCTATTCTCGGCATATCAAATTTCTGAAGCATAACAAGGGCTTGCAACGGACGGGCTAGACACTCTATCTGTAGCTCAAAAACCCTTGCCACCGCTGAAGCCCAAACCGTTAGACAGAATTTTCGGATAAATTAAGAGTGAAAGATGTTGATTAGAGCATTACAGTTGAAGTTCACTATAGTCTTGGCTTTGTTGATCTCTTTTGAAGACAGAGCAAACGCTCAGAGTTTTCAATGTCCATCTAATCCTCAGATTGGCGATCAATGTACTCAAAGAGTTACAATTCGTTTGAGAAAATTAGAATCAGAAGGAAGGGATGAATTTAACCAAAGATTTGAGCCAGATGCGGGTTGGGTGGTCGAAGACTGCGACACTCGTATAGGTGAGCGCAAACGGACAGGAGAGGTATCTGGACCGAGTTGTGTCAAAGTCCAAGCTGGAAATGCTCTAACTTCACAAAATTTTGTTGATACACAAGTCAGGCAACTTTCCGAACACATGGAAAAGTTAAAAATTCAATTTGGTAAACTACCTATTTTTGCTGATATTGAAAGTAAAGCACGTAACGAGTTTTCATCAGTACAACAGAACCTTCAAAGTATTCAAACCAGTAATTCTGGTGTAAATATAAGTGCGTGGGTTTCTGTGCAAGGCGGCTGTAGAACAAGAAGTCCTTTTGGTTGTATTAATTGGGGACCTGGAGGTTCATTAGATACAGACGTAATTGTAAGATTAAAATACGTTGGCACCAATCAAGATATTAGTCGTATTCTTGAAAGATATACTACTGAAGCAGATAGAGCTGCACTTACGTCTCGACTCAGCTCAGTTGATCCAAGTTGCAAAAATAATAATATTGTTATAAAACCAGATAATAATAATTTAGAGTTTCCTAGGGGTTCTGAGTGGAATACTTGTTCAGGATATAAATTTGTATTTCAGAATGATGGGAACTTAGTTTTATACAACCCTAGTGGTCAAGCAATTTGGAACACTGCTACAGATCAATCTAGTGCGAATAAATTTGTCGTACAAACTGATGGCAACATAGTTTTATATAATTCTTCGGGGCAAGCAATTTGGGATGCTCGTACAGGGGGAAATTCAGGTGCTGTCTTAGCGATCCAGTGGGATGGAAACGTAGTTATATATGACCGCAGCGGGAAACCAATTTGGTTTACTCAAACAACTGGTAGATAACTTGGGAGTAAAACCTGACATAAATGTGATCGCCGATCTTGTCATTTGGGTTGACGTTCATGAAATCCAACACCCTCGGAACCAAGATTAAATGCGGTATGATAGGCATTGGATAGATTTTCTGTTATTGTCGTGAGCGAAACCGTCTATATTGAAACCAGTGTTATTGGTTATCTGACAGCAAGATCGACCCGAAATTTGGTTATTGCGGGGAATATCGAAACGACAAGGGACTGGTGGCAAAATCGCCGTAATGATTTTGTTCTCTATATCTCACAGGTTGTTGTAGATGAAGTCGCTAAGGGGGATACAGAGATTGCTTTGAAAAGGTTGGAAATGCTCAATGGATTGCCTTTAGTTGAACTCAATCAAGCTGTACGCAACTTGTCAGCCCAGTTTCTTATGCGAAGCAACCTTCCTCCCAAAGCTTCTGATGATGCGGTTCACATTGCGGCGGCGACTGTCCACGGGCTAGATTACTTGTTAACATGGAACTGTAAACATATTGCCAACGCTCAAATTCAGAGGAAGTTGGCAGAGCTCAGTCTTGATTTGGGATACGAGTTACCCATAATTTGTACTCCTTACGAACTTTTAGGAGATTATAACGATGTGGCAAGATGACATTTTAGATGAAATTCATAAATTTCGAGAAGAACACGCTAAATCCTTTAACTACGATTTGGATGCAATGTTTGTAGATTGGCAAAAAAGACAAGCAGAAAGTGGCAGGCAGGTAGTCAGCTTACCACCAAAGCAAGGTCTAACAAGTCGTTGGAGCCGACCAAAACAGGATGAACCACAAGAATCTCAAATCTAATCGTGGCGGCTCAACTTAGCCGTTAGACCGCAGTAGCCACACACAAGAATTAATCCAAGGGAAGTAAAAAATTCGATCATTGCCCTAAGTATTTTTGCTGGTTTTGTAATAATGCCTCAACCAACTGTTGCTCAAAATTTACCATCTGGTATGTATGTGGACAAAGCCGAGAATGTCATATACTACTGGGATAACACACGAAAAACAGCTTGCCATGTGGTTAACCCCGTTCAGCACAGAGTGTTTATGAATAATGGGACACAAAACCAATCTGGTTCTTTTTCATCTGCAAATGTAGTTCGCCGAGGTGATTGCTTGTGGCCTAATGGCGTTTATGAACCACCGGGGGAAGGCAAAGCTTTCTTCGTAAAGGGGACTTCGATTTGTCACATTCCAACAGCACGGCTGCATACTTTTCTAGCTCAGAAATTTGGAGTTAAAGAAAGCTCTTCCTTTGATATTATCTCTAGAGGATTGAGAAATAGTGGCATTTGCTCAACAGACGAATCCCTTTACTAATGTGATCGCTAACCTGCAACTGAATCTGTAGCCCCAAAGGACTGATCTTGTTAGGTCATCACCCAAGCTAAAATAGACGTGTAAGCTCAAACAAGATCAATCTTATGACAGTCCGACAACCCCGCTATAGCAAAGAAGAGTTTGCCCAACGTGGCGATCTCATTTACCAAACTCAAATCCGCCCACAAGTCGAGGCAGGTAATCATGGCAAGATTGTGGCTATTGACATTGAAACAGGGGCGTTTGAAATTGCTAATGATACGATGACTGCCACTCGTCTGCTTCGAGAACGGTTTCCCGATTCCCAAACTTGGGTAGTCCGAATTGGCTATCGCGCAGTTCATCGTTTCGGTGCGCGAAGCTTGAAAGAAAAGCCATGATGCAAGGATACGTCAATAAGAATTATGAAGCCACGATTCTTGTGGTTGTTCGCAACAATGCCAAACTAAAATCTATTAATGCTGTCATTGATACAGGATTTACAGGTTTCCTAAGTCTTCCCAACGACATCATTACTGAACTAGGCTTGCCGTGGAGTTATCGAGATCGTGGAACATTAGGAGATGGTAGTGAAGTTTTGTTTGATATTTACGACGCGGTAGCCATTTGGGATGGCAAATCCCAAGAGATTGAAGTAAATTCAGCAGAAACAGAGCCGCTAATTGGGATGAGTATGCTTCGCGGCTATCGACTGCAAGTAGATACAATTGAAGGCGGATTGGTAATAATCACAGACCTGTCAGACTTTGCTAGTAATCAGCCAAAAGCCGTCTAACACTGCGTTGGAGCCGACTTCATCAAAAGTGATCTTTAAAAGCCAAAGTTTGACTGCTGCGGCTCAACTAGACCGTTATACTGAATCGGTTTTTAATAGCATGATTAACTCCCAATCCCACTTGAAAAACCCGCTCCCTTCTCCCCACTGCTGTAACAAAAAACAACTATCCCCCGATAGCGATCGCGAAAAGTCGAATAATTATAAGTTTTTGTCAAGGGGTGCGGTCAGACATAGGAATCATGGCTAGAATGAGCCTAATTGTCAGGAATTTAGTTAAACAAGGTTTTTGGCAAGATGCTAGTCTGGCTAACACGCTTTTGGAAGTGATATAGGGAAAACTTCGGGCGATTGCGCCTAAATGGGGTGATATACCGAAAGTTGACCTATATTGTTACTTTCAAGAGTGTTATACGGAAAGTTTCTGTATAATCTCTAGTTAGATGGAATTAGACCGCAATTGCGATAGAATTATAAGTTAGCTGACTTTATCTGAGTATTTACGAGAAAATATTGCTATTTATAATGCTTCTAAGTATAATAAATATCGTTGAATTCAAGTAATAAAACATATGTCAAACAAAGTAACTGGCACAGTAAAGTTTTTTAGCGAAGCGAAAGGATTTGGATACATCCAGCAAGACAATGGCCCCGATGTCTTTGCTCACTTTTCTGCAATAACCGGTGATGGTTTCAGAACTTTAGTTGAAGGTCAGCGAGTAGAGTTCGTGGTCAGCCAAGGTACAAAAGGTCCCCAGGCTGAAAATATCCGCGTCCTATAGAACCCATTGGCTCTTCTGGTTTCTGTGTGGAAACGAGGTCTATAGTGATAGTTTCTTCTTTCAAAATAGTGCGATCGCCGATCTGGTAGGGTGCGTTAACGAAGTGAACGCACCTTATCTAATGTTCAAAATTCGTGCGTTACGCTGACGCTAACACACCCTACAGCGACTGACACAGCTAAAATAGGGCAATAGATAAGCTCAACTGAGGACATCAATCATGGGAAGATGTAGGCGAGATAAAGTTCATCTGACAGTCGCACAAAGAGAAAACTTTGAACAAATCAGTGGGGGAGGGTTCATCACAGAGTACGCTAATCGGCATAACACGCTTATCATAATATTATACGGAAAACTTCTCGCGATCGCTCCATTTGAGCGTAATATACAGAAAGATTCTTTAAAAAATGTGTATTTGGCGTGATACACGGAAAGTTTCCGTATAACAAATATGTAGTTAGCTTTCATTTATGGCCTACTCAGACATTACATTCAAAGACAAAAACCCCATCAAGCGCTGGTTACAGCACCGTAGACTTGTTGGTGCCACCCGCATTGCTGAGGCAAGGTTAAATCCACGATGCATTCTTGATTTTGGTGCGGGAAATGGCGAGCTATGCAAGCTTATCGCTGTGCAATTTCCAAAAACCACGATAATTTGCTATGAGCCAACCCCATCACTAATGGCGGAGGCAAAAGATAATTTGGCAGACTTACCACAGGTTCATTTCTGCGCTGATATAACTGAACTTCCCCCCATACATATATACCATAATAGCCAAAACCCTTATCCATCAATGGATATAGCCCTTAACACTTCTTAATGTACCCATGTAATTTGTAACATTTCTT